>ENA-ORXR01001052-ORXR01001052.1-marine-metagenome-genome-assembly--contig:-NODE-1052-length-31364-cov-13.639786_pt1 | contig 31364 bp, 25 predicted proteins | sample MGYA00237866_ERZ511479 | MGnify/ENA metagenome assembly ERZ511479
AAGGAAGATTTAGTGAAACATATAAGAAAAAGAACAATTCAGACGGGTAGATTATTTTTTTCGTCTTCCCTTAATTTAATTAATTGGTGGTGTACGAGGAAAATAGGGTGAACCGATTTGTGAGGTAATATTGAATATTAATTACTTATGAAATATCAGAAGTTGATTTAATGATTTCGTAGCTTTAAATTCTCTTTTTGTAAGAAAACTTGAGCGAATTTTAGTCATTAAATCACATTCAAAATCTGTAATTGATTGTACCTCAACAATACTTTTAAAGAATCTACCCTATTTTCCTCGTACACCACCCAAACCCTCCTCTCACGAATAACTCTATAAACCTTATAAAATCAGTAAACTAAATCACCCCAATACATCCACTTGTTTCACAAAAGGCTGACGATACAATCGCTTGCCCGTAGCGGCGTGAATGGCGTTGGCAACTGCACCGCCCGCAGGAGGAAGCGTGGGTTCGCCCAAGCCTGTTGGGGAGTTGTAGCTTTTTACAAAATGTACGTCAATCGCGGGAGCTTCGCCCATACGTATCATGCGATAATTGTCAAAATTTTTGTGAGCGGGTTGTCCCTTATCAAAAGAAAAATCGCCGTACATCGCATGACCGATACCGTCGATAATACCACCTTCGACCTGATTTGTAGCAGCGATAGGATTGACGACAATGCCACAATCTACCGCACAAATGACCTTTTGCACTACCGGACTATCATCGCGCATCACGACTTCTGCGACTTCTGCCACGTAAGTATTATGCGAATAATAGGCACTAAAACCCTGATGTACGCCATTGGCAGCCTTGCCCCAATTCGATTTTTCGGCAGCCAATTCGATGACTCCGCGTAGCTTGTCGATGTCGTATTCTATTTCGCCGACGAGTTTGTTTTTGGCTTGGTCGAGCAAGTCCAACCGAAACTGAACGGGGTCTTGTCCGAGTGTATGCGCGACTTCATCAATAAAAGCTTGTTCGGCAAAAGCAAGGAAATTCGTAACGGGCGCACGCCAGGCACCTGTCGTGATATTGCTCTCCAAATTATGACTTTCGACCAGTACATTTTCGATAGCTCCGGCAGGGAAATTTTGAGCAATCGGATCCCACATACCGCCATTAATAAATGCTTCGGTGAGGTGGTATCCGGTGACTTTTCCGTCTTGTATCGCCATCCGAAATTTGTATTTGGAAGCCGGACGATACGTACCTGCGGTCATGTCATCTTCGCGTGTGAAAAGCACTTGAACGGGTTTACCCGTCAAGCGCGAAATCTCTGTAGCTTCTTCTGCAAAATCGCCATACAAACGCCGTCCGAAACCACCGCCCATGCGTGTCATTCCGATGTGGATGTCACTTTCGGGTCTGTCGAGCATCGTAGCGATTTTTTCGCGTGTCCATTTGGGCGTTTGAATCGGTCCGAGTAAGTCCACTTTTTCTGCCGTTACATCGGCGTAGAAGTTCATGGGTTCGAGGCAGTTATGTGGTAAAAAGGGTGCTTCATATACGCGCTCAATCACTTGGTCGGCAGCAGCAAAAGTAGCTTTAATATTACCGTCTTTGCGCTTAGGCTTTTTTGTGCTTTGGTCGAGCAAAGCCTTCATTTTGGTGTCGTGTTGGGCAGTGCTTTCGGCTTTTTTATCGGTTTTCCAATCAGCTTTGAGGGCTTTTTTGCCTTTTATGGCTGCCCATGTCGAGTTGGCAAGCACAGCGATTTTATCGCCAAATTTGAGGACTTCGCTGACACCTTCCACTGCCTTTGCATCTGCGTCATCGAAGCTACCCAATTTCTGCCCAAAGGCAACCGGACGCAAGACCGAAGCGTACAACATGCCCTCTTTTTTGGTATCAATTCCGAACAGTGGTTTTCCGGTAATAATATCTTCTAAATCAACATTTCGAGTATCCGTACCAATGATTTTAAAATCTTTCGGGTCTTTCAATTCGACGTTTTCCGGTACGTCCATTTTAGCGGCTTCGGCGGCAATTTCACCGTAAGTAATGGTCTCGCCGTTTTTATTTTTAATAATCCCGTTTTCCGTTGTGCAGTCTGTCGCATCTATCTCCCAACGCTCGGCAGCGGCATTGACGAGCATCTGTCTTGCAGTGCCTCCCGCCATCCGCAGACTCTCCCAACCTTTACGAATCGACTGGCTTCCACCCGCCACTTGTCGGTCAAAATCATTGCTTAAAGGAGCTTGTTCGACGACCACATCTTTCCATGCTACGTCCAATTCTTCGGCAATAATCATTGGCATAGAGGTCTTGACATTTTGCCCGATTTCAGGATTGGGCGACATAATCGTGACCAAACCCGTATCTCCGATTTTGAGAAAGGCATTGATATTGAACCATTCATTGGGAATAGCTTTCATTGCCGCTTTTTTGTCAGTAGCTGGTACACATCCCGCGAGCCAACTGAATCCCAATACCATACCACCACCTGCGGCAGCCGATATTTTAAAGAAAGAGCGTCTATTATGTATTGTCTTAATTTTCATAATTTTCTTTTTTTATAAAAATGTTGAATCACGTAGCACGGTGCTTCGCCCGTGTCTTCACGTATTTCGCAGCGCGGACTGGAAGTGCTGCGCTACATTCCCATTCATAATTTGGAAGCTGTTTTTATTGCCGATTTAATGCGGGTATAAGTGCCACAGCGACACAAATTGCCGTGCATGGCAGCGTCAATATCGCTGTCGGTAGGACTCGCATTTTCTTTAAGTAAAGCAGCAGCAGACATGATTTGTCCGGCTTGACAATAGCCGCATTGTGGAACATCGTGCTTGCGCCATGCCTCTTGTAGTGGATGTGTGGCATCGTCGGAAAGACCTTCTATAGTGGTAATTTTTTTGTCGCCAATGGATTTGACAGGCAAAGAGCAAGCCCGCATCGCATTGCCGTCAATATGTATGGTGCAAGCACCGCATTGTGCTATGCCGCAGCCGTATTTTGTGCCAACGAGATTGAGGTGATCGCGCAAGACCCACAGCAAAGGTGTGTCGGAACTGACACTGACTTTGTGGGATGTTCCGTTGACATGAAGCGTGTAATCTGCCATGTTATTTTTATTTGATGATGAAAAAGGATGGGAAAATTTTTGTTAAAGATAATATTTTTATGAATGTAAAGTGTATATTTATTCATATTCTTTTTGAAAGTGAAATTATATTATACGAAAACAAAAGTTTGAACTTACAGTTAAATTTTATGTAGTATCTTCGCCTTTGTGAACATGCAAATTATCCGAAATTATGTGAGCTATTATGCTCGCGCGCGTACCCGTTATCAGGTTCATTCACCTTTTGTTTTTGACTTGATTAATGAAGTGATAGAGGACGACCGCTTTTTTTATGTGTTTGATGAAATAGAACGCTTGCGCGAAAATCTGTTGCATGACAAACGGGTGATTGAGGTGACGGACTTGGGGGCAGGGTCACATACTACAAGTGCGCGAACGCGCTCCATACGATCCATCGCAAAGTCAGCAGTCACACCTTTTCGATATACTCAACTTTTATTTAAGCTGATTCATTATTTCAAACCAAAAAGGATACTCGAAATGGGTACGTCCTTGGGTATTTCGACCTTGTATCAGGCAACGGCAGTACGGAGCGCGAAGGTAATTACGTTGGAAGGCTGCCCTCAAATATCAGCAATTGCGCGAGAAAATTTCAGGTGGCTGGGTATGAATAATGTCGAATTGATGATAGGCGATTTTGCAGGAACACTTCCGAAAGCACTTGATAAAATGAAGCGTTTGGACTACGCTTTTTTTGATGGCAATCACCGTAAAGTGCCAACATTGGAGTACTTTGAAAAGGCACTCGAATATGCACACGAAGACAGCATTTTTGTATTTGATGACATATATTGGTCAGATGAAATGCGAGAGGCATGGGAGGAAATTAAGGCAAACCCGAAGGTAACATTAACGATAGATTTGTTTTATGTCGGAATTGTCTTTTTTAGAAAAGAAAATTCCGAAAAAGAGCATTTTACTTTAATTGACTCGTGGAAAAAGCCGTGGGCGGTAGGTCTTCTGGGTTGAATGGGTGAGGTGGCATGAAAAAGGACATAACGTATTTGTTATGCCCTTTAAATATTTAATTCCAATATGTGTGTCACTGTATATCAACACTTTTTTCACGTTTACTTTCTATACCGTTTTCATTGACTGTAATCGTTACATTTTTGGGAACGAATACAGTGTATGTAATAATTTCGTGGAGTGTTTCGCCTTGATATTTGATTTGGTCGGTGTGAATCGGCGAAGAAATCGTTGCACCGGAATTATTGGTCATATTTAAACGATAACGACCTTTCTGTGCGAAAAAACGCAAGGCTGCATCATTGGCATTGTCAAGTGTCACATTGGTTAAGACTCGTACATAAGTCTCATCCCATTTTTCTACAACTGTTGGACCATTGAATTGGAGTGTTACATAACTGTCTCCTTTTAAGTTAAAGGATTTTACAAAGGTTCGCTGCGCTTGTGCAAAAATGATATTTGAGACGAGCAATAAGATAAATATGTTGAAAAATTGCCTCATAATATTATTTGTTTAATTTACTTAAAATTACAATTAATAATTGTAAATGTCAAGAAATTAATGATAATATTTTAAGAATTATTTAAGATTTAAAATAAAAAGGAATTAGCTGTTGGGTGGCTGACGTTGAACGATAGACGGAATTCTTCACAAGAAATCGAACATATTTTTCGTTTTTATAAACACAAAATCTATTCTGTTTTACTGTCCACCGTTTATCGTTAGCCGTTCATCGTAAAACACCTTACCATCTCGCGCCATTCGTCGCAATAAAGGACTACAACGGTAGCGGTCTTCGAGATATTCATGATACAGTTCGTCCATCCGCTTGACACATTCTTCGATGCCTATTTCATCTGCCCATCGTAGTAAGCCTTTGGGGTAATTGACACCGCGCGTCATAGCGAGGTCGATGTCATCAGGTGAGGCAATATTGAGGAAGCAGGCATCAGCAGCTTCATTAATGAGCATTGCAGCAATTCTATCAACAATTTTCTGTCCGAGTGCTTTGTCTTCCAGTGGAGTAGGGGAGGGCGCGTTTTCACTATAATCATAATATCCTTTGCCGCTTTTTCTACCGAGATAACCGGCTTCTGCGAGGCGTTTCTGCGTGAAAGCAGGTTTATAACGAGGGTCGTACCAAAAGGCACGAAAAACGGTTTCGGTAACGGTATAATTTATGTCATTGCCAATGTAATCCATCAATTCAAAAGGACCCATTCGGAAACCACCGAGCGTTTTCATTGCCCAGTCAATAGTCGCTACGTTGGCTATGCCTTCTTCATAAATCCGCAGAGCTTCACCATAGAAAGGACGCGCCACACGATTGACAATAAAGCCGGGTGTGTCTTTGGCAAGTACCGTCGTTTTGCCCCAATCATTGATAAGTTGACGTGCGGTTTCGACGACCTTCGGGTCGCTTTGTATGGCAGGGATGATTTCAACCAATTTCATCAAAGGAGCAGGGTTGAAAAAGTGTATGCCGACTACTCGTTCAGGGTGTTGACAGGCGGCAGCAATCGACGCAATCGACAGCGAGGAAGTGTTAGAAGCAAGTATAGTTTGAGTTGAAACGATACTTTCTAATTCTTTGAAAACGAGTTGTTTAATGTCTATTTTTTCAACAATCGCTTCAATGACTAATCCGCAATCTGACATGTCTTTATTATGGAGCGTATAAGCAATTCGGGTTTGAATGGCTTGCGCTTCATCTGTCGTCACTCGCCCTTTTTCAATGAGGCGATTCATGATTTTTGCGAGTTTATTTTTGGAAGTATCTAATGCCTCTTGACGGGTATCCGAGAGGATAACCTCATGACCTGCGGTCGCTGCTACTTGAGCGATTCCGCTGCCCATTGCACCTGAGCCTATTATTCCAATTTTCATTTATCATTTATCATTTAGCATTGAACAGAGAATATATATGTTCATTAAATGCGGTGTAAAGTAATTTAAATTTATTACGCTTTAACTCGTTAGTACAAACAAATTTTTCTTGTATATTTATATTTTTTTCTTGAAAGTTTAATTGAAATGAAAGAAGGAAATATAACATACGAAAAATCTTATGCCTTCGCAATAAGAGTTGTCAAAGCTTATCAGTTTTTGACTGATGAAAAACGAGAATATATTTTATCCAAGCAATTTGTAAGATGCGGAACGTCCATCGGAGCAAATGTAGCTGAAGCAAATGGCGCGATTTCTACGGCTGATTTTTCTGCTAAAATCAGCATTGCTTACAAAGATACTATTCTCCATTTTAAAGAAAACACGAATCGGGCGTTGAACATGTATCATTGAGCATTTAAACATTAAACAAATAATTAATGCTCAATGATAAATGATATATGTTCAATGCCCCTTGAATACGGGTTTTCTTTTTCCTAAAAATGCCTGTACGCCCTCTTGATAATCCTCTGTCTGACTCGCGGCTTGCTGAATATCTCGTTCTGCGTCGAGTTGGGTATTGAGGTCATTGGTGAGGGATTGATTGAGGAGGCGTTTGGTTAAGCCGAGTCCTTTGGTGGGCATGGCAGCGAGTTTGGTCGCAATTTTCCATGCGGTAGATTCAAATTCTTCGTCAGGAACGGCTTTATAAATCATATTCATGGCTTCGGCTTTGCGGGCGGTTACTTTGTCGCCGAGCATCGTGAGTGCGGTGGCTTTTTGAAGACCAACAAGACGAGGCAACATAAACGTACCGCTACTGTCAGGTATCAAACCGATTTTGCTAAATGCCTGAATGAAAGTCGCCGATTCGGTAGCAATGACGATATCGCAAGCAAGTGCGATATTTGCTGCTGCACCTGCGGCAACACCGTTGATGGCTGCAATGACAGGTTTTTCGAGCGTCCTGATTCGACGAATAATGGGATTGTAGTGTTGTTCTACTATGTCGCCTACGGTCATGTCATTGGGTGGATTGAGTATTTCTTGAAGGTCTTGTCCGGCACCGAAAGCCTTACCTGCTCCTGTGAAATAGACCGCACGAATGTCTGCATTGGTCGCGCAATCGTCGAGTAGGCTTTGGATTTTGAGTGCCATTTCGCGATTGATGCTGTTGAATACTTTTGGGCGGTTGAGCGTGATTTTGGCTACGCTGTTTTCTATGGAAAAAAGTATGCTCATGTTTGTAATTCGTTTGTTATGAACGCAAATATCGTATATTTTTTACACTTTAAATACCGAAATGAAAAAAGGGTGTGTGTAAAAAATTGCACAAACTGTGCTAATGCGCTATCTTAAATGTAGCCGATACAAGTCTATGTTTTTCAATCTAAAATCATCGTAAATACAATCTTTGTGTTTTGATTGAAACTTCGCCTCAAGCCGGCTGGGCTCTTACTTTTTGCATTGCCAAAAAAGTAAGCAAAAACGCTATAAAATTTAAACTCGCTCCGCTCAAACAGTAAATTTTAGGGCTGACCCGCCTCATTACTTTTAGACACTTTTTTCAAAAAGTGCAATTTGTTATACACACGAAAAAAGGGTAAAGTCGAACAATCGACTTTACCCTTTTAATTTGATAAACAATGAGTTACCCATTCATTCATTCAAAATTCATTCATTCACTCATTGTCCTCTGTGTGGAGTCGGCGGGATTCGAACCCGCGTCCAGACAAAGTGTTTAACAGCTTTCTACATGTTTAGCAACCTATCGGATCTCAAGCGCAGGAAGGTCAGGTTGCCCACGAATTGCGCCCCAGCTCTCTAAAATGTCTCTGACCGATGCAAGAACAGACACCGGAAGATAAGCCCGAAAAGTTATGATGCGTGGCTCGCTGTGTATCAGGCATCAAGCGTGCGACGCAAAAGCTTCCTTAGACTATCGTCTAGGCAGCCATAGCATACCGAGGTGTGCCATTTGAAAATTGTTTGAATAACAGGTTTTGCGAGTTTGCATATTCATGACTCGACATGCTTACTATCCAACGGCATTTGCTGTCAATACCGGTCGACCCCATGTTCAGTTAAATTCCAAATTCCAAGAATGAAGTACGCAGAATTTAGAATTTCCTTTATTCGAATTTAATAACGTTGATTGGGGGTGAAAAGTTCTTTGAGGATTGAAATTATTGTTTAGATGATTGAGATGTTTATATCGTTTTTTTACAATTTACAAATAAAAAAGAATCCGCGCAAATTCGCGTCATCCGCAAAATCCGCGTTCTATTCGCTCACTGTCAACTGCTTAATCTTTATACTAAACGCCGCCACCAACAAAGTCATAAAAGGACTAATCCAATTGAAGATAGCATAAATAAAATACTCATAGACCGAAACGCCGAGTACGCCAGCTTGGTATGCACCGCAAGTATTCCATGGGACAAGCACGGAAGTAACTGTACCCGAATCTTCGAGTGTACGACTCAGATTTTCCGGTGCGAGTCCCTTATCTTCGTAGGCTTTTGCAAACATTTTGCCCGGTACGACAATCGCGAGATACTGGTCGGAAGCCGTAATATTCAGTGCGAGACAACTTGCTACCGTACTCGCAAATAAACCAAAAACAGAACTCGCTACACTCAACAAAGCACTCGTAATTCGCGCCAAAGCACCGATAGCATCCATCACGCCACCAAAGACCAAAGCGCACATAATCAACCATATTGTACTCAACATCCCTTTCATTCCACCGACCGAAAAGAGGTCATTGAGCGAAGCATCAGCCGTCTCTACGGAAGTGCTTACTGTCATGGCATCCATCATGCCTTTATAGGCGGCTTTGAGGCTCATAGATTCTTCTCCGGCTATTTTTAAGATAATCTCTGGTTGAAAAATCACCGCGAATATCCCGCCGAGTATCGTTCCGGTAAATAGCGCGATTAGCGGTTTGGTCTTCATTACAACCATAGCGATGACTGCAAGTGGTACTAAGAACAATATCGGACTAATATTATATGCCTTATCAATTGCCGTCATGATGGCGGTGGTATCTGTATTGCCACTTGTTGTTTGTGTCAAACCAAGTATGATAAAAACCACCAAAGCTATCGTAATTGACGGAATAGTAGTATATAACATATAACGAATGTGCGAAAATAACTCTGCTCCTGCCATAGCAGGCGCGAGGTTGGTGGTGTCTGAAAGTGGCGACAATTTATCACCAAAATACGCGCCCGAAAGCACTGCTCCGGCGACCATACCAAGTGGCAAACCAATGGCTTTGCCAATACCAATAAGCGCGATACCAACCGTTGCCGAGGTCGTCCACGAACTCCCCGTAGCGATAGAAATGATGGCACAAATAATCAAGGAAGCTGCAAGGAAAATCTTTGGGTTCAAGAGCATCAGTCCATAGTATATCATCGACGGAATAACGCCACTCATCATCCAAGTTCCCGTCAAAGCACCGACAAAAAGCAGTATCAAAATCGCGCCTGTGGTCGATTTAAAATTATTTGCCACTTCATCAATCATGCTTTTGTAGGAGACTTTATTGCGAAAACCGACTAGCATTGCTACCGCAGCACCTACGAGTAAAACAAACTGATTGGCTCCACTCAACGCATTATCACCATATACCACAAGCACATTATACGCCAACAAACCCACCAATACTATAATCGGAATGAGTGCCTCAAAAATACTAAGTTCCTTATTTTCTATAATTTTATCGTCCATGATGACTAATGAGTGAATGAATGAATGTTGAGTGAATGAATGTTGAATATTTTTTATGGTTGAATTTTGAACGGAATCAAAACGGACATGCGCTTATTCATTCATTCAAAATTCGTTCATTCACTCATTATTTACAGGTCGCAAAATAACATTCTTTTTATAAAAAATAGGTTACAAAAGGATTTTAAGATGCAAAATGCCTATTTTGCAAATAAGTGAAGGAAGGCATATAAGGTGTCTTCATCTTGATTTCGGTTCCCTTATATTTTTCACAAAAACATTATTCAATGACTCGTTTTTATTTCTTACTAATATTCATATTAATTTATACATATAGCTCTGCTCAAACATTTACCCAGCAAAATATCCCCTTTTATGATGACAATGACCGCCTACTCGACCTCGCACTCGTAGGAGGACTAAATAATCCACAGTTTTCGGAAGTCGATTTGAACAATGACGGCATGCAAGACCTATATATATTTGACAGACAAGGAAATGCCTCATTGACCTTTATCAATGGTGGCACAGCCAATAAAGTGGATTATCATTTCGCGCCAGAGTATGCGGCAAATTTTCCAGAAATGACCGCTTGGGTATTGATGCGAGATTATAATTGTGATGGTGTTCATGATTTATTTTTTCATAGCCCTGACCCGCGCGGTATCCGCGTGTATCAAGGTTATTATGATGAAAATAAAATTGCTTTTAAATATATTGAGGAGTACATCAAATATCCGAGTTTTAGTGGGTTTCCGCTTAATATTTTTATCTCGGAGCAAGATTATCCGGCAATAAATGACATTGATAATGACGGCGATCTCGACATATTGACTTTTGGTTCTAATGGCGGTTGGGTGAGTTATTTTGAAAATCAATCGCAGGATTTGGGCTTTGGTTGTGATTCGCTTCATTTTGAATTGGTGGACAATTGCTGGGGAAGATTTTATGAAAGTGGTGTGGGGATTGAATTGACTTTGAGTCCGGAAATAGACAGTTGTGTCGGGAATCCGTATTTTATTGGTAAAAAAAATAGCGATAATATACATGCGGGTTCGACCTTGCTACCGATTGACATGGACGATGATGGTGACAAAGAAATATTACTCGGCGATGTATCTTTTTCTACGGTTGTAATGGGCATCAATGGAGGAAATCCTGACACCGCTTGGATCAATTCACAAATTATAGACTTTCCACCAAATACAGAGCCAATTGATATTCCCACCTTTCCTGTTACCTTTTATATGGATGTTAATAATGATGGGAAAAAGGATTTGCTTGCTGCTCCAAATCGTGGTTTTTCCGAAAATTACACTTGTTCGTGGTGGTATGAAAATATCGGAAGCAATGCTTTTCCTCAATTTGAATATAATCAAAATGATTTTCTTGTGGACGAAATGCTTGATTTTGGAAGGGGAGCAGCACCTACCTTTTTTGACCACAATAGCGATGGTCTGATGGATATTGTGGTCGGTACACATGGCTATTATTTATCCGGTGGTTTTTACGAACCTTCTATCTTTCTATACGAAAATACCGGAACTGCCTCGCAACCTGCCTATACCCTTATTAATACGAATTATACCAATTTAAGTGCTATTGAAAAGGAAAAAATACACGCCTATAACATGACCTTCGGAGACTTGGACAATGACGGAGATGAAGACATGTTGCTCGGTGGAGATTTTGGTAAATTATATTGGTATGAGAATCTGGATAACGGCAATGGTATAGCCAGTTTTCAGAATATGAAAAACCTTATGAATCCATCAACCGAAACGCAATTTGACATCGGGCAGTTTGCCTCGCCTTATCTTGTTGATATAGATCGCAATGGTTTATTGGATATTGTTGCAGGAGAGTTGAATGGCGTATTAAATTTTTTACGTAACATCGGCACACCGGAAACACCTCTTTTTCTACTTGAAGATGAATTTTTTGGAGAAATAGATGTACGCGAAGATGGCTTTTGGGAGGGTTACTCTGATTGTATTGTCAAAGAAATAGATGGTGAATATGCCCTTTTTACAGGAGGTGAACCGGGTAAAATTCGTCGATACATCAATATAGAAGATAGCATTGCAAACAACCAATCATTTGAATTGGCGGACAGTCTTTTCGGCGGCATCTTACAGGGAGCGCGCACTCGAATAGACGCAGCAGATATTAATAACGACGGTGGATTGGACTTCATCGTTGGTAATGAAAGAGGTGGATTGGCACTTTATTATGGCGAACCAGTTGTATCTAATACTACGCCTGATTTACCTGAATTTACGGCGAATGTTTTTCCTAATCCTGCCCATAATGCACTGAATATCAATTACATTCACCCGAAAGCACAAACGGCAGAACTCCGTATCTATGATGTACTCGGACGCACGACGCATGAGCAAATTATTCAACAAAACACTCAATTGGATATTCAAGAATTGTCAAAAGGTATTTATTTTTGTAAAATTCAAATAGATGACCAATTTGTTGTAAAGAAATTTATTAAAAAATAAAATAAATGTATATGAAAAATTACATGTTATTCGTTTTTACTTTCGCCTTAATGCTCTGCAATGTAGCTTGTGACGATGAATGTCCTCCGGCGTTGGAGGCTTGTACTTTGATACCCGAAGTAGGTCCTTGCGATGCGGCATTTCCCATTTATTATTATGATCAAACGGACGGAATATGCAAGGAATTTATCTGGGGTGGTTGCGATGGTGTTGTACCTTTTGAGACTTTGGAAGCATGTCAACAATGTGAATGTACGGAGTAATCCTTTATGTATTCGTAAAATAAGTGCATGGGTTTTGCTGTTTTAATGGTCAGCAACAATCCCCAGCTCGGTTATGACGAATACATTTACACAAATAAAAAATAATAAATATATGTATGTAGCTAACAGGTATGTCCGAAATACCTGTTGCTACATAGCCGTATTCATGCTGTTTTTTGCGACAAAGGCTCATTCACAAATCGACTCCCTTTCCAATTGGCGCACCATCACATTCTCCGAAATTAGCGATACACTTACCCTCGACAGCCTCACCGTCATCCCTTCTACTGTAACTGTAAAAGACAAATCGCAGGGCGATTTTATTGATAAAAATAATTTTATACTTATAAATAATAAACTTGTTTTTAGTAAAAAACCAAAAGCTGAAAAAGGGCTTGAAATCAACTTTCGGGTATTTCCTTTCGCGCTTGATGCTACTGTCGTCCGAAAGGATACCACACAAATTGGAAAAGAGGATTTTTCGGACTATGTATTTCGATATGAGCCTGTACCAGAATCAGGTGAAATGTTTGATTTTCAAGGACTTGACTATCAGGGCAGCTTTGCGCGTGGTATCTCGTTTGGCAATAATCAGGACTTAGTTTTGAACAGTAGTTTTAACCTCCAACTCGCGGGTGATATTGGTGATGATATTGAAATTCTCGCTGCTATTTCCGACAATAATATCCCACTTCAACCCGAAGGAAATACTCGCCAATTACAAGAGTTTGATCAAGTTTTCATTCAACTCAAAAAAGATAAGAGCCAACTCATTGCCGGAGATTATCAACTCACTCGTCCTGCCGGATATTTTATGAATTACAATCGTCGTTTGCAGGGTTTGTCTTTTGATACGGGCGCAGATTTGGGCAAAGGTACGCTCACCGGACGCTTGAGTGGCGCGGTAGCACGCGGGCAATTTGCACGCAATGAATTCAACGGTCAAGAGGGCAATCAAGGACCATACAAACTCACCGGAGCAAACAACGAACGCTTCCTTATCATTCTTGCCGGAACGGAAAAAGTCTATATCGACGGCGCACTGCTCCAACGTGGCTCAGAAGATGACTACACGATTGATTATAATGCAGGAGAAGTTACTTTTACTGCCAATCAACTGATTACCAAAGATAAACGTATAGTAGTAGAATTCACCTATTCTACCGACAATTATTTACGAACGGTCTATGGTACAGGTTTGACCTATAAAACCGAAAAGCTGAACACCTATTTCAATCTCTTTTCTGAGCAAGACGCAAAGAACCAATCCGTCAGTCAAGATTTGAGTGATATTCAACGTCAACTTTTTGCCGATGCAGGTGATGCTGTCGAAAATCGACTCTTTCCGGGAGTAGATACGCTACCTGATTTTGACCCGAATCGGATTATGTATCGCATGGTGGATACGCTCGGATATGATAGTGTTTTTGTATATACGACTAATCCTGATTCGGCGCGATTTGTACTGCGATTTACGGAAGTAGAGCAGGGGAGTGGTAACTACATTCCCGTACAATCTTCTGCCAACGGACGTATATATGCGTGGGTCGCGCCACTCGCGGATATACCGCAAGGAACGCATGAACCCGTCATTCGATTGGTCGCGCCACAGCGTAAGCAATTATACACTTTTGGTGCTGATTATCAATTAAATAAAAATACAAATATTTTAACAGAAGTTGCTCTAAGCAATACTGATTTAAATACTTTTTCAGACTTAGACGCAAGCGATAATGCAGGTGTAGCCATACGAAATCGCCTAGAAAATAAGTTTGTCTTTGGGGAGGAAAGTCCACAGTCCGCAGTCCGTAGTCCGCAGTTGAATGATAGCATACCGTTCGCCGTCGGTCGTTCGCCGTTTACCGTCGCCACTTTCGTGGATTATGAATTTAGAGACGCGAATTTTCGTGAAATTGACCCGTATCGTGCCGTCGAATTTCAACGAGACTGGAACACGGATAAGACCATAAAAATTGATGAGCATCTTTTGAATACAGGTCTGAATTTTGAGAAAAAAGACTTGGGTAATTTACGATATACATTTGGCACATATTTGCGTGATTCGGTCTATACCGGCATCAAACATTCGGCGGAAGCCAATATTGCCCGTAAGGGCTATCGAATGAATATTTCGGGTAGTTATTTGACCTCAAAAGGACTGGAAGAAGACACTCGTTTTTTTCGCCCGAAGGTGAGTTTGTCAAAGCGATTTGAACAGATAAATAACTTAGAACTCGGTGTTTATGGAGAAAGAGAAGATAATCGTCGCTTCAATTCGGGAGAAGATACATTGCTCAATTCGAGTTTTTATTATGACCTTTTCAAAGCCTATATTAAAACGAGCGAATCGCCTGAATTTAGCTTTGGAACGGAGTATGTACGTCGCTACGATTACGCGCCGGATACAACCCGTTTTGCACGTATAACGACTGCCGATGAGGTGAATGTAAAAGGTTGGTGGGCAAAGTACAAACACTCGCGCCTAAATTGGAATTTGACTTACCGGAATCTACGCGTTCAAGATTCGCTATTGACTCCCGAAAGACCACAGGAAACTTATCTCGGTAGGTTGGAATATTTGCTCTTGGTGAAGCAAGGATTTTTGAAATCCAATACAGTTTATGAGTTGGGTTCGGGGCAGCAGCAGCGTATCGAATTTACATACATACAAGTGAATCCGGGTGAAGGCGTTTATACTTGGATTGACCGAAATGAGGACGGTGCAAAACAGTTGGATGAATTTGAAATTGCGAATTTTTCAGATAATGCCGACCACATTCGCGTAACGACTTTTACAAATGATTTTATCCGCTCGGATAATGTCAATTTTAGTCAGAGTGTAGAGTTGAATCCCGTAAAATTATGGCGACAAAGCGAGAAAAAAGGACTGCGCCTGATGTCTAAATTTGCTACCAAAACTATCCTTCAAATTCAAAGAAAAACACTCGAATCTGCAAAGGTACTTCCTTGGAATCCTTTTCAATTGGAAGTGTCGGATACTTCTTTGGTATCGTTGGTTGCGAATATTCGTAATACCCTGTTTTTCAATAGAACGAATCAGAAATTTGGCTTTCAAATTGATGTACAAGATAATCGAAATCGACGTATTCTAACGACTGGTTATGAAGCACGACGACGTACCGAACAATCCATTCGCGCCCGTTGGAATCCAAGCAAAACAATCGGCACAAAACTCTACCTCGCGCAAGGCAATCGCTTCAACGATTCGGAGTTTTTTGAAACGAAAGACTACGACATTCGATTCTATGAAATAGAACCCGAAGTGAAGTTTATTTTTCGTAAAAATACTCGTTTGACACTCGCCTATTCATTCGCTGACAGGCGAAATGTTATCAACGAAAAAGAAACTGCACAAAACCACGACCTTAGTGCCGAATTGACCTATAATAAAGTCTCTAAATCAGAAATTCGTGCCGGATTTTCTTTTGTAAATATCGCTTACGAAGGCGCAGCCAATACGCCTGTACAATATGCGATGCTTGATGGTTTGCAAAATGGGAGAAACTTCTTGTGGAACTTGACTTTTGAACGTCGGATTGCGAAAAATGTATTGATGAGTATTTCGTATGAAGGACGTAAAACAGGTGAAAATAAAACGGTACATGTTGGACGAGCGAATGTGAGAGCAGCATTTTGAAAAGCAACTTTTCTGAGCAAAACGAACGAAATAAACTGAACCACTAAGTCCACGAAATACACGAAGGTCGAATTAATGTAGTAAGGAAACTAAGTTTGTGTAAGAAATTGATTGTTCAATACTTAGAACTATTTTGTGGGCTTTGCATCTGTTTAGTTTTAGTGCCTTTGGTGGACTTAGTGGTTCAATTTATTTTTCGGTTTCACTAACAATAATCTCCTGACGAATCACTATCTTTGCAGCCTTTAATCATTACGGCTAAGTTTATTTGAATGAAAGAAACGTCGCTTCACAAAATGACCCTTTCCGACTGGCGGGAAACCGAAAAAGCTGCACTCGAATTGCTCCAAATTGTGGGCGAATTGCGCTTTGACCACTCGGTCGAACTCATCCTTTTTCGTCGAAAAATATACGACTCGCGCCCCAGCGAGGTTATCAATAATCACCTTTACGGAAAAAATTACGTCAAGCAATCCATTTCCGTTTATACCAGCCTCGAACTCGCCAAAGGCATCATCAAAATGGACCTTGCACCTTCGCGTATCGACATTGGTACGCTGGCTACAGACTGGCTGAAATCCAATGGACAATTTGCTGATGTGGATGAGTTTTTGAACCATCATTTGAACGACCATATCGGACAAGATAAGAAAGTTTTGACTCCCAAAGATGTGGTGCTATACGGCTTCGGACGTATCGGACGACTGGCTGCTCGACGACTTGTGGAGATGACGGGTAGGGGAGAGCAACTTCGTTTGCGGGCTATCGTCATTCGCCCGAAAATGAGTGACCGGAAGGAGGAAATGCGTAAACGCGCTGCCCTGCTTCGACGCGATTCGGTACATGGCAAGTTCAGAGGAACAGTGAATGTAGCACGCGATACAGAGGACGAACTCATCATCAACGGCAATCGTGTTAAGATGATTTTTGCTCAAAAACCGAGCGATATTGATTACACAGAATACGACATCAAGGACGCTTTAATCATTGATAATACGGGTGTTTGGCGAGACAAGGAAGGCTTGAGTCAACACTTGCGTCCGGGCGCAAGTCGGGTGCTACTCACTGCGCCGGGCAAGGGCGATATTCCGAATATCGTACATGGAGTCAATCAAAAAACGGTGAATTTTAAAGAGGACAAAGTACTTAGTGCCGCTTCTTGTACGACCAATGCGATTGCGCCGGTGATTAAAGTGATTGATGACCATTATGGCGTTGAGCAAGGACATATAGAGAGTGTACATTCTTACACAAATGACCAAAATTTGATTGATAATTTTCATAAAAAACCGCGTCGTGGACGGGGCGCAGCCGTTAATATGGTCTTGACTTCTACGGGGGCAGCGACGGCGATTGCTAAGGTTATTCCGCACCTCGCGGGCAAGCTCACAGGCAATGCGATTCGCGTTCCTACGCCGAATGTTTCTCTTGCGATTCTCAACCTTCGTATCAATAAAAGCGTCACAGTAGAAGAGGTCAACCAACTGATAAAAGAAAGTGCTTTACACGGAAAATTGGTCGAACAAATCGGCTACTCTACCTCAAAGGATTTTGTGTCAAGCGATGCAGTTGGCGCAGAGGCAACCTCTGTTTTTGACGCGCCTTCTACGCAAGTATCTGCCGATGGAAAAAATATCACCGTCTATGTTTGGTATGACAATGAGTATGGTTATACTTGCCAGGTCTTGCGTTTTGCTAAGTATATTTCGCAGGTGAGAAGATTGCGGTATTATTAATTACAAGTTGCGACATACGCAGCTTAGTCCATAGCTGGTAACTAAAAAGTCGAAATGATTAAACTCTATAGAAATTTAGTAACTACGTTTTTTATTGTAGTGATAATTATTGGAAATTCGACTTGTAATGAGAAAGGTAATACAAGCAAAAATATAATTATTGAATACCCTGATATTATTCACTATGAAGTAAATGTATCAGAAAAGGAATTAAACTTTTACTCTACTGATGATAATGGTATTTTCTTTGAAAATCATAAAAATTTAAAATCTTGGATTGAAAAGAAAAACAAGGAACTGATTTTCGCAATGAATGGAGGTATGTATAAAAAAGATTTATCACCGCAAGGATTGTATATACAAAACGGTATTAGAAAAGTTGAATTAGATACACAAAAACAAGGATATGGTAACTTCTATCTAAAACCAAATGGAGTTTTTTATATTACAAAAGAAAAAAAGACATTTATCAAAACAACTGAAAATTATGTAGGCGATGAAAATATAGAATATGCAACTCAATCAGGTCCTATGCTAATTATAGATAATAAAATTCATCCAAAATTTAATGAAGGTTCTAAAAACGTTCACATTCGAAATGGCGTAGGTGTTTTACCAAACGGAAACTTATTGTTCGCAATGTCGAAGAAAAGAATAAACTTCTTTCGATTAGCTAAATTCTTCAAAGAAAATAATTGTGAAAATGCATTATACTTAGACGGATTTGTATCTAAAACATACTTACCAAGCAAAAATTGGATTCAAGAAGATGGTAAATTTGGAATTATTATCGCTGAAATAAAATGATACAGCTATCAACGATGTTTAGATTACTAATATTTCTACGGGCAATGGACTACAGACTATCGACCGTTGCGATTCATCGCAATTTTGATTAAATAATGCGTCATTTCTTCCACATTTCTTATAAAGGCACAAATTATCGGGGCTGGCAACGCCAGCCCAATGCGATAAGTGTACAGGAAATTCTGGAAACTTATATCAATCGTTTACTCAAAATAAATACTTTCATCGTAGGTTGCGGACGCACGGATGCAGGTGTACATGCCAAGCAGTTTTTCTTTCATCTGGATGTCGAACAGGCATGGGATTTTGACCTGAAATATAGACTCAATAAGGTCTTACCATCAGACATTGCCATACACGATGTCATTCCGGTTGCCGACGGTGCTCACGCTCAATTCCATGCCACTGCGCGTACCTACGAATACCATATTCATACACACAAAAATCCTTTTTTGAATGACATCAGTGCTTGGTACGATGAATCGCTCGATATTGAGAAAATGAAAACTGCTACCAAGCTCTTGCCAAAATACGAGGACTTTCGCGCCTTCTGCAAAACACCGGATAAACACAATCATACTAATTGTCAGGTCATATCTGCACAGCTATTTTTTGATGAAAACAAAGAACATATCCGCTTTGAAATTACTGCCAATCGCTTCCTGCGCGGTATGATTCGGATTATCGTGGATAGGTTGATTGAAGTGGGAAAAGGCAATTGGAGTATTGATAAATTTGAACATCATTTAAGTACAAAAGAACGTCCGCAATTTACCAACTACGCTCATCCGCAAGGCTTGTATCTCTCCAAAGTTGTTTATCCGTTTTTAGAATCGTCCTTATAATAAAAACTATTCATCTCGCGTATATCTGCGGACTGCGGACTGATAAACTGTGGACTACGTAAGTAATAAAGCATAGGGGTAATATCACCATAAAGTGTCATTTTAATGAATCAAGAATATTTCTTAAAATGAAAGAACAAGATAAATACCTCATTCTCATTCACAAACGATTGACGAATCAACTGTCTTCCGAAGAAGCACAGGAGTTGAATACGTGGCTCGAATCCAAATCCGAACATCGTGTTTTGTTGGAAAGAACGACAAAATCATGGGAGGCAAGCCTTCAGTATAAATCTGATTATCAACCAGATACAAATAGTGAATGGCGCAAATTAAGCGATAAAATAGGTGAAGGAAAAGTAGTGGCAATGCCTACTCGGCGATATCGGTGGGTTGCGGCTGCAGCGATTCTGTTATTAATAGGTAGCGCATTTTGGTTGATAAATAATACGACAAATACGGTTGAAAATTGGGTCGAAATTCAGACGAATGATACTATAAAAGACTTACAACTGCCGGATGGCAGTACAGTATTTTTAAATAAAAATACCTATCTCGCTTATCGCGAAAATTTCAATAACAAAGAAGAGCGTACCATTAAAATGACGGGTGAAGCGTTTTTTGAAGTCACCAAAAATGTCAAGCCGTTTATCGTGCGTACAGACAAGGTTGATGTGCGCGTATTAGGCACAAGTTTTAATGTACATTCAGACGCTGCCGAAGTCACCGTACAGAGCGGAAAAGTACAGGTCAGCGATAAGCCCAATACGCAAAAAATTATTTTACAAAAAGGCGGTCAAGCCCGCCTCAACATCAACGGTACACTCCAAAAAACAAGCCCGAAAAACCTCAATACACTCGCATGGAAAACTCGTCAATTGGAATTTAATGCTACACCTTTAAAAGAAGCCTTAGACCAATTAGAGGAATATTATGATGTGAAAATTGATGATACTGAATTGAAAATCAATTGTTTGCACACAGGAGATGTGATAGAAAGCGACGAGATACAAGAAGTCTTTGAAGGATTGAAGCGCATCCACAAAGTCAAAATTATTAAGACCGATACAGGATATAAAATTACTGAAGGCAAGTGTTGATTTAGATATTATCAAACAAATGTGAAGTCCGTAAGATGCTCGACATCCTGCGGACTTTTTTTATTCATTGTATCGACTGCTTTTAGCCGTCGCCGAATTCGGATAAGTTTCTTACAAACAAAAAAAGGCTGCCTTTTACGGACAGCCCTTTCTATTTTTGATTTGGGAAGAAAAATCTTATTTTTTCTTTGTAACCGGAGCATTAACTGCGGGAGCTGTGTAGCTTCTTTTGAATCTTCTTTTAAACATGATGTCGATTTTTTAGTATTAGTGAAAGAAATTAAATTCTTATTTTCTTCTTGTAACCGGAGTATTAACTGCGGGAGCTGTATAGCTTCTTTTGAATTTTCTTTTAAACATGGTGTTAAACCTTTTAATGTTAAATAATCAAGTGATGTTTGTTTGTCATTATGACGGTGCAAAGATACAACGCTTTTTCATTAGAGTCAATATTTTATTTTATTTTTTTGAAAATTTTAAAATAAAAATCTTACATTTTGCAATATAGAGCTTTTTAACCAAATTAAATTCTTTAGACCAAATTAAATTCGGTATAAAAAAGGCTACCCCGAAGGGCAGCTTACTTTGTTGATTGTTGTTTGTATAAAGTGCGAATTTATCGGAAAATACAGTCGGATTTATCAGTAGGAGTTCCTTACCTTTTCTTCGTCACCGTAGTATTGATGGGAACAAGGTACTTTCTTTTGAACCTATGATTAAAGGCGGTTTTTGTGTAGTAAAAAACTGTAATGACAGTCTCGAACAAGATAAACTTGATGTTGAATATGCGAAAATCCCCGTAGCACGGCACTTCCAGTCCGTGCCGCACTACCCGTCATAAAAACCGTATGAAAAGAAATTTTTTGCGAAGCAAAAAACACAATTTCAATCTAAAAATACCTCTTGACCTTCCAATTCTTGAAATCCAAGTTCTTGAAATTGCTCAATTAGGTTATTTTTAACCACCATAAAATGACGATTGGCTTCAATAACTTTATCACTGGCTTCTATGGCATTTCGGAAATTGGTACGGGCTATTTTCTGAGTACGTTGAAGGTCATTCTTGCTAATGTCCGCAGCTTTTACACAATTGCTTTCCTTGATAATCGTAGCGTTTTTTCGGTCGGCTTCATGGTAGGTCACACCAAGTTTATCAGAAATATAATAAGTCATACTATCGACATTCACATAAAATAAATCATCGGTAGTCTTAACCTCATATTTGATGAAGGCATTGGTGGTGTGTATCACAAAAGCCTTGTCGCAGAAGGAACTAGGGCGTTCAAAAGCTGTGCGAGAGGTATCATTCACCTCCACTTCTCCGACGATCAAATCAAAAACCTGCCTAAAATCTTCTTCGGTATAAATATGCTCAGTATCACCCATAGTCACCTCACCGAGTACGATGTTTTTCAGGTCATCAGGACTTAAATAACCCATGTACATCATACCTATGATAGCGATGACAATGAGCATAACAAGATTGGCTAAGGTTTTCATATTTTTTGAATAGAAGCAAGAAAAACGTTATTCCTACCAAAGTTCTATTGTATTTCCTTCGGGGTTTTCTATCCATGCAAAACGTCCTTCGTCGTGGTCTTCCTGCTTTTTGATATGAACATCATTGGCGCGAAGATGAGCCAGCGTTTCATTCAAATTATGTACACGATAATTGACGCTGAATACTTTGCCTTCCTTATACTTCGGACGTTTATCAGTATGCAAAATAGACCAGGCTACATAGCGTTTTGTTTCTGTATCGTCTGGCATGAAATAGTGAAAACTCGCATAATAGGCTTTGTATTCACTAGTGTATTCGTAAGCTATACCAAGATGTTTGGTGTACCAATCGGCAAGTGCTTTCGGGTTTTCAGAGTAAATAAAAATCTCACCAATATGTGCAACAAGTTTTTTCATATTAATTTGACCGATTCATGTTTATTGAAATTCATTCATTCAAAATTCATTCATTCAAAATTCATTCATTCAAAATTCAAAATTCACTCATTCATTCATTCAAAATTCATTCATTCAAAATTCACTCATTCAAAATTCACTCATTATACCTTCTACCCCACGTCACCATCTGCGTCACGCACCTTTTCGGCAGGAATGACATACTCGTTTTTGCGGTATTTTTCTTCATCTTCTGAAAATTCGGTATCGTCTTCAAAGGAAGTATTTTTACGATTTTCGTAAGTGCGTTCCTCTTCATTCGATTCTTGAGGAGGTACGAGTTCGTCAAATATCTTCTCTACTTTTTCTTTGACTTTTTGGGGATCTACGCCCGAATTGAGGGCTTCGCTGAGTTCGGCAATCTGGCGGGTAAATTTAGATCGTGTGGATTTGATATCACCGATTAATTTGGCTTTTTCACGATTAATGACCTTGATAGCTTTCGATTTTCCACCAAACATAATTTCTACGGTTTCGACAAAACGTTTGAGGATACGATACACCAGCGAAGAGGCAAAACCACCGACCATCGCGAGGGTAGGACGAGCGAGGAGTTCGAGTTTTGTATTGGCTTCATTCATTGGAATGAGTGTAGCGAGCAACATTCCTGCTATCAATCCCAAGACAAAACGCATCCAATAGGAAGACAAAAATATCGGGTCAAAAGTACCTTTGGTAATGTATTCGTCGGCTTCAAACAATTCGGCAAAAGAAGCACCAAGCCCTGCCGCCGCCATAAAAAACAAGAGATTGGAGAGCATCGGTAAGCCAGAATCGCTCATCACATTGTCGTCAGCAAGAAAACTCACATAAGTCAACATACTCAAGAGCATAAATATCACTAAGCATATCAAAGCAGCTCCCATCATTTGGCGAACAAAACTCACCGGAGAAAGAAATTTGAAAACACTTGCTGTATTTTCTTCTTGAATCAAATAACGAATAGAATCGGGCGTAGCCGGATAAACAATCTTTATCAGACGCTCGTGGGTATTGACCAATGATTTCAAATCACTCACCATTTTTTCGTCATAAAATACGCTGTCTTTGGCATATTTGCCTCTATCCACAGAGTCTTTCAGGATGTAGGATTCCAAAGTCTTGACAATAGATGAAGGTACAGCGATACCCTTATTTAGGGCGTAACGCAACATGAGGTTGCTGTCTTGAATGTACTGTTCGCGTATGGATGGTTCGTGCGACATGGTTTAGTTTTTTAGTCGATAGTTGCTTGCTAAGTTGTTTAGAGTACTGTAATGACTGCTTTAGCTGTCAATTGTATTTTCGTTTTAACTTTCAATAAATTTAAAAACAATACTTTATGAATGTTTTTTATTTTACTTGACAGCTAAAGCGGCCATTACGAAATTTTCGGTCAACTTGATGAGTCGATTATCAACTACATATTAGTTCAAATAACAGACAAAATTAGAAAAACTTATGCTATCCGATAAATATTATTGAATAAATCTGTCTTCAATAATTTGCATATTTTTATTATAAATGCGAACTTGCAGTGTAAATTTGTAAATTACCCAATTACAAAACAATTTTTAGGAATTACTTAATCTCATTTTCATTCATCATTTAACCTTGAAGTAATGAATTTGGAAGTACTTGATGAGGCTGCGATTATCGAAATGCCGACATTCAGCAACATGGAGGAAATGAGCGAATTGAATACTTTTTTATTGCCCGAAAAACCAATACGCACAATAGAATTTTCCGGTGATTGGATCAATGAATTTGGTGCTCAATTGGACACGGTAGCTTCGCGTTTAGTGCGTTTACATTTTAAAAGTATTGGTAATATACTCTCTTTGCAAGAAAGAATTAGTGAGGTTTATTTTTCGTAGAAAAGAAGTGTTTTAATTGTTAAATTGTATAGTTGTATTTTGGCTTCGCCAAAAAATATTTTGACAATCATACAATTTCACAATCCTACAATCAGTCCTTTTCATCACTTCTCATCAAAACTGACGACAACTTTCTTAGTGCGAGGATGCGATTGACAAGTCAGCACAAAACCGGCAGCAACTTCGTCGGGTTCTAAGGCATAATTGACATCCATTTCGACCTCGCCTTCCAATATCTTGGCACGACAAGTGCAACACACACCGCCTTTACAAGCGAAGGGCAAATCTGCGCCGTTTTTTAAGGCAGTATCAAGGATATTATCGCCATTCGCATGGAGGGAAAAGTCAAAGGCATCTCCATCAAGTATAACCGTAATCTGGCTATCTGATTTGGAGGGTAGGGGAGTGGTGATTTTGGTTTTTTTAGTCTTTGCAGCCTTAGTTGTGGGAGTCGTGAATAATTCAAAATGAATCCTTTTTTTATCGACACCTTTTTCTTCTAAAGTATCTTTTACAGAAAAAATCATGTCTTCCGGTCCACACAAAAAATAATCATCAACTTGCTCAACATCAAAGAAGGCTTTGCAGAATTGTTGACATTTTTCGCCATTGATACGACCATTGAAAAGTGGACTACCCAAAACCTCACGACTCAATACGTGATGAACACTCAATCGCTCTAAGTACTTGTTTTTCAAGGCTTCTATGGCTTCGCGGAAGATGATGGATTCAAAATTTCGATTGCCATAAAACAGCGTAAAACTACTTTTTGGTTCTACTTTCAATACTGCTTTTAATATCGACATCACAGGCGTAATACCACTTCCGGCGGCAAATGCGATGTACTGTTTTTCATTATTTTCATCCAACTCTGTATAAAATTTCCCCATTGGAGTCATCACATCCAGCGTATCTCCTGCTTGCAATTTTTGATTGGCAAAAGTGGAAAAACGTCCGTCCTCAACGTGCTTTACCGCGACTCGCAACTCCTCTTCAAACGGACTACTACAAATCGAATAAGAGCGACGTACATCCTCTCCATTAATGTCGGTTTTTAGCGTCAAATATTGTCCTTGAGTAAAAGTATAATCCGCCTTTAGCGCATCCGGCACGTCGAAGGCAATAGACACACAATCGGGCGTTTCCGTTCTGACTTCTTTGACTTGTAATGTATGAAATTTCGGCATGAAAATTAAAATGTAATGTGGTGCGAAGATAGCAATTTGAGTGCAATCTGGTGAATTTTGGAGGAGATTTCAAGTGAGAATTCTATACTACCAATTTTGTAATGTCTCATAGACGCGATGCACGGGCAAGCCCATTACGGTAGCATACGAGCCATCAATACGGGCGACTTTCACATAGCCGAGCCACTCTTGTATGCCATAAGAACCTGCTTTGTCGAAGGGTTGACATTTATCAATATAATAACGAATTTCCGCGTCCGTCATGTCGCTGATATAGACATCCGCAATGTCCGAAAAAGCGACTTCTTTTTCTTTTGAACGGATACATACGCCCGTAATGACGCGGTGCATAGTGCCGGATATTTCTCGTAACATCCGTACAGCATCTGCGTCGTCTTTCGGCTTGCCATATATCACATTATTCAAAATCACGATAGTATCTGAGGTAATGATAATTTCTTCATTTTCAATGAAATCCGATACGCCGTCGGCTTTTTTTTTGGCAAGAAATTCGGCGACTTCTTCTACGGGCATTTCCGGCGGATACGACTCATCGACTTCGCGTGTTCTTACCTCAAATTCCAATCCGGCTTCTTTTAATAAAAAAGAACGACGCGGCGATTTCGATGCTAATATAATTTTTTTCATACGGTCTTACTTATCATTTTAAATGAAGTTGGCGAAGATAGGATTTCAATATGAATTTTACAACAAGTGCCTCGATTTATAAATAATTGACAAGTTTGGCGAAGTTATTTTTAGTCTGAATAAGGCAGGGGTTCACGACTTTAGCCGTTCCTAAACGAGTGGTTCTCCAACGTAGTTCAGGCGGAAAAGAACGAAGTGAAATTTGTCAATTATTTATAAATTGAGGCACAAGTACGTAAAAAGGCTTCCTTTTGCAGGAAGCCTTTTTTATAAATTTAAATAATACTAATGTAAAATCATTTAACGATTATCATTCTTTTCGTGTCTGATATTTGACCGTTTACGACCAATGAATAGCTGTATATTCCGGCGGGTATCGTTCTGGCTTTAATTTGAATTTCACCTGCACCTGTTTGTGCAATACGCTCACTGTGAATGATTTGAGTATTAGAATCGAAGATATTTATAATTGCAGCGATGCCGTTGGCAGTTCTACCAGAGCCGATTCTGAGATAAGCGGCAGTAGCTCCTGCGTCTTGACCTATATCTAAGAAATTGCCTCGTACATTGGCATTGCCGTCAACGTCGAGTGATTCTTGTGGATTATTGGTATTAATTCCGACTCGGTTGGTAGCAAAATCACCATAAATAAGTGGCGTGGAAATGTCGCTATTGTCAATGTAAAGTCTGTTGTCACCGGTTTCATTCGCTCCGGCTCAATTGCCGAGAAAAACGTTGTTGTTGCCTGCGGATTCACCTGCGTAATAACCGACAGAGACATTATTATTACCCGTCGTATTCTTACCTGCGTTTTGTCCAACAAACACATTATAAGATGCAGATGTCGTAGCTGCTCCTGCGCCTTTTCCGACCATCGTATTATGCAAACCGGAGTCGTTGGCATATCCGGCATCATGTCCGATAAAAGTATTGAAGTAAGAATCATTGGAATAGCCTGCATTATAGCCGAGTGCTGTATTACCTTCACCAAAAAAGCCCAGATAACCTGCGTTTCTTCCGATAAATGTATTGGCATCTCCGCTCAAATTGGTGAATCCTGCGTCATTGCCGATAAAGGTATTATTGTCTCCTGTGGCATTGCCCTGACCTGAATTGTGTCCGATAAAAGTATTGTAATAACCCGCACTCGAACTCTGCGGACCGCCACCATTTGATGTACCTGCATTGACTCCATAAAAAGAGCAATTCAAACCGGATGTACCCGAACCGAACCCAAAAGAAGTATTCTGAACGTAAATGATTGAAGTAGATGTAAAAATGATTAAAAATAAAATTAACTTCTGTATTATTATTTGCTTTTGTATAATGTAATTAAAAATGTATAAACGTGTTTCCTTCTGCTTAATAGAGAGCATTGTGTATTAAAACGATAAAATGAATTTGATGTTACAGATATTATTACGGAAGTAATGCGTTTTGAGTTTAAATGGAAGTTATTATTTTATCATTATTCAAAGTAAGGGATTCTATAAGGAAGTTAATATTATATATAATAATATTTTTTAATTACAATAAAAATATTTATCTTTGAATCGAATTAGCCTGGAAGACACCTGCTTCTATTTTTTAATCACAAAATATCAACTCATGAGTTACACCGATGAAATTTTAGATTTCCAAGAACAAGAAAGACGCGAAAATCCCGAATTGTATTTAGCAGACAAAGGACTACGATTTGCCAATTATATGTTAGATTCTATTTTTGTGAATATCCTTTATTATGGTATTGGTTTTCTCATTGAAGCCCTAAGTCTTCAAGTGGGAATAATGGATGAATCCGCTGTAATTCCTTTGATGCTTTTACTTATTCTCATTGGATTATGTTATTGGATAATCGCTGAATATTATTTTGGTAAAACACTCGCTAAATTTATCACACGCACAAAAGTGGTTACAACTTCAGGAAAGTTACCTTCCTTCTGGCAAATAGTCGGGCGGACACTTGCCAGATACATTCCCTTTGAACCTTTTTCTTTTTTTGGCAGCAAACCAATAGGCTGGCACGATAGCTTATCCAATACCTTAGTTGTAAAAGATACTTATCCAACTCGTGATACGTATTTGAGTAGAGATGAAAATTCCTACCTTTAAGCGGATAAAACAATGCAATGAATAACCAATTCATCACACAAATCCGCGACCACATCGCCAATAACCAACTCGACACTGCCCTCCAATTCCTCTGCGACCTGTTGGACAATAGCCCGCAATTGGATGAAGTCATCCAACAAGCAGGACGCTATGCGAGTATCCGACAACAAATACGACTCGGCATCGTCAGTCATGCCGATGCGACATTGACCGAAAATCAAATTCGTATGGGCTTGATTGATTTGCTCGCTGAAATTGAACAGCAAGAGGTGAAACCGCATTTGAAGGAGGAAATGGAACGGGCGATTTCGATTGTGAATAGTAAGAATGTCGTCTCCAATTCCACAATAACGGCAGGGGGAAATGTGACGATTGGTGATAATATTGACACACAAATTAATATCAAAAAACAAGTCATATATGGTGAGCATAAAATTCCGCATGTCCTCACGCCTCCTCCTTTCCGCTCTGAAGTATTCATTGGAAGAAAAGGCGAATTGAATACGATACATGATAAATTATTCTATGACAACCACTTGCTCTTATTGGTCAATGGGGAGGGGGGAATAGGTAAAACAACGTTGGCTTCTCGTTACTACCACCGTTACGCTCAGGAATACATGCATGTAGCTTGGGTGTTGAGTGAAAAAAGTATTGCCGATGCGCTTTTACAACTTGCCCCTGTACTTGGCATCCGCTTCGATAAGCGCATGGATAACTCCCAAAGACTACCTATACTTTTTCAGGCGATGTCTCAACTGAACAAACCTTGTCTCTTGATAATTGACAACGTCAATGAACCCGATGACCTCCAAAATAATTATCAACACCTACGTACTTGTAGCAACTTTCACGTCTTACTTACTACTCGTATTACCAATTTTCGTCAAGCTGAGACCTACAAAATAATTGGTTTGCCCCTTGACGATGCTTTACTGCTTTTCCAAAAATACTATAAAAATCTTAGTGGTGAAGATACCGATATAATCGGTCAAATACACGAAGCTGTAAATAGTAACACTCTGGTTATGGAGTTACTGGCTAAAAATCTCCATGCGGTCAATCGTTTACGTAACCGTTATACCCTCAAAGAATTGCTTGCCGACCTCCAACAAAAAGGCTTACTAAAAATCTCTCAAACTGAGCAAGTTGATACCGACTACGGTAAACTCGAACGTGCTACTCCTGAAGATATCATTGCTGCCATGTATGATATGAGCGAATTATCCCAACAAGAGACAGCACTGCTTTCTATCTTTTCAGTATTGCCTCCTGAAAATATTCTCTTCGATACTATGGAAACCTTAATAACCGACATTTCAGATTTAGATAGCTACTTGTTATTGCTTTATCAGAAAGGTTGGATTGATTTTAATGAAAACAATAAAACATTTAAAATTAGTCCTGTTATTCAAGCAGTTGTGAAAAAGAAACAAACAGATAAATTAGAAGAAGTTGTGAGAGAATTATCTGCTAAATTGATTTTGAAACTTGATTTTGAACCCGACACCGGTCATCTTTTAAATTCGACCTATGCTCAAGGTTTCATCTATTCGCGTTATGGTGAATACATAATTGAAGAATTTGGAGTTAATATTCCTGCCTTAACTTTCCTCTGTAGAAGTGTTTCTAACTTTTTTCAAATTTGTGGCAACCTAAAAAAGGCTTTACATTTTTCTGAAAAACATTCTGAGTTGGGTTTTTTACTTTATCTTCTATTTCCTAATAACTTACATACGGAAGAAAATGTTGCCATATCACGAAGCAAATTAGGTGAAATAAATTTTGAATTAGGAAACCCTCAAAAAGCAATAGACTGTTATAAGCAAGAAGTTGTAAGTTATGAAAAGCTAGTCGAAAAATATCCGCATAATTCTCGGCTAAAGTCAGAACTAAGTGTTTCTTACGAAAAAATATCTATTTATTTTCGAAATATAAACATGTATGCAGAGGCGAAATTTTTTGGAGAGAAATGTTTAGAGCTTATAGTGAAACAGTTAACTGATAAGAGTAATCATAGATTGAAAAAACGATTATCAAATGCCTATCAAAATCTCGGAGATATAGAATTGAATTTAGAAAACATCGACAATGCACTTGCTTACTATCTCAAGTGTAAAGCACTTGAAGCTGAATTGATATTAACCGATAAAGATGATATTTCACTTTTCATCGGGCAAAGTTTGACTTATGAAAGATTAGGAGATGTTTATCTTAAAAAAGGGTTAAGTAAGCAGTCTTTATCTTGTCTGATTGAAGCCAATCGTATAATTAAAACCTTATGCAAATCACATCCTTTAAATTTTATGATTAAACGTAATCTGTCATCATCATATAGTTGGCTTGGAACATATTACGAACAAAATAAGGATAAAGTTAACGCAAAAAAGTTCTTCGTTCTTTCTAAGCGAGTATTAATTGACTTGAGAAAAAAACATCCCGATTATGTCAGAATTGAAGACTCATTAAAGTGGATATTAGATGCAATAGAAAGGGTTAAATAAAGTCATTTTCTATACTTTTGAACAAATTAAAGCAATTTTGCAAATCCTCCTGTACTGACGACTTCAGCCGTCAGCAGCAAATACATTCGACGGCTAAAGTCGTCGGTACATTTTCCACAAATATTTTTCGTACATTTGCCCACCAAATCAGCATAAAAATGAACGTATTAGCTCATTCATTCGTTATGTTATTCCACGATTTTACAGAAAAAAATTATCGCATCAAGAAATGGATACTACAGAAGAAAAAAAGAGCCTCAACTTTATAGAGCAAATCATAGAAAAAGACTTGGCGGAAGGCAAGAACGACAAGCGGGTGCATACCCGTTTTCCGCCGGAGCCGAATGGTTTTTTGCATATCGGACATGCCAAGTCTATCTGTTTGAATTTTATGATTGCGGGGCAGTATGGCGGCAAGACCAACCTGCGATTTGACGATACCAATCCGACCAAAGAAGACCAACGATATGTGGATGCGATACAGGAAGATATTGAGTGGTT
>ENA-ORXR01001053-ORXR01001053.1-marine-metagenome-genome-assembly--contig:-NODE-1053-length-31298-cov-5.577688_pt1 | contig 31298 bp, 31 predicted proteins | sample MGYA00237866_ERZ511479 | MGnify/ENA metagenome assembly ERZ511479
GCGCCCATTGTCCAATATTCCCCACTGCTGCCTCCCGTAGGAGTCTGGGCCGTGTCTCAGTCCCAGTGTGGCTGATCATCCTCTCAGACCAGCTATAGATCGTCGCCTTGGTGAGCCATTACCTCACCAACTAGCTAATCTAACGCGGCCCCATCTTTCACCGATAAATCTTTCCCCCGGAGGGCGTATACGGTATTAGCAGTCGTTTCCAACTGTTGTTCCGTAGAAAAAGGTAGGTTGCCACGCGTTACTCACCCGTCTGCCACTGTCTGCCATCCGAAGATGGTTTCTCGTTCGACTTGCATGTGTTAAGCCTGCCGCCAGCGTTCGTTCTGAGCCAGAATCAAACTCTCATGTTGAAAGTTGATCCGACTGTCGTTTAACTGGCATGACATATAAATATGTCTTGCTTCGTTGCGTTTCAAAGAAATAACGAAAACCTCTATCAGGACCTAAGTCCTTCAAGCGATTTCATTATTTTCATAAAGAGAAACGTCATAAACAGTCGTTCAAATGTTTTGCAGTTTGTTACCAAATCTGCGTCACAGTCAAACGCCGCCTGCGTCTCTCTTCCCAATATTCACAATGTCAAACAGCTATGGAACCAAGTCAGACTTTTTTCCAAAACAAAAGGCCTTCCTAAAAGGCCTTGGCGCCTGCGAGGTTTCCCTCAGCAAGGAGCGCTATATAGGGAAACGATTTTTCACATGCAACACCTTTTTTGCAAAAACTGCAGAAAAAACGTCATAAATCATATTTTGATGTTTAATCACTCAAAAACCCAATAAAACCGTAGTTTATGGCGATCAAACTTATCCACAGACCCTATATTACGAGCCTTTTATAGGCGTTTTTTTACGTCTGCGGATGTTTCCGAAGAATTTCTTTATCAGAAAAGTTGCTGAAAAGCAAATGAGTGGACAGTTTCTCGGCGGCTTCGCCCTTGAAAACCATTTCAATGCCGTAAAAAATAATGCAGGTATTTAAAAAAAACTTATATTTTCTGCAAAATACTCAAGACGGAGCTCAATCAGATGTCAAAGACACCCCGCGCAGCCTTTTTAAAACTTATGTCTAGCACCATTCTAGGACTTAGCTCGGCTCTTATATTATCGGCATGCTCCCCTGCGAGCACTGCCGCGCCTGAAGTATCATCTGAAAAGGCGAGCAAAGCTAAAGCCAAAAACGTCATTCTCTTCATTGGGGACGGCATGGGAATTTCGACAATCACAGCGGCGCGCATCTTTGATGGTCAATCGCAAGGCAAGAAAGGTGAAGAACACCAGCTCGCCTTTGATAGTTTCGAGAATGTTGCCCTTATCAAGACTTATAATACCAATGCGCAAGTTCCAGACAGCGCCGGCACGGCAACCGCTATGATGTCAGGCTACAAAACTAATATCGGCGCGGTCAATGTGCCCCCAGCCCTACTTGAGGCCCGTTCAGCAGATGTTTGCAATCCCGAGGCCCTTCCCGACACACTGACGAAGCGCGCACAGAACGCAGGAAAAGCCGTCGGCATTCTTTCCACGGCCCGCATTACCCATGCTACCCCAGCCGCAATGTATGGCCATGCACCTCTGCGCGACCTTGAATCTGACAAAGATCTTAAAGGCCCATTTGTGAATTGCACGAGCCTCGCCCAACAAATGGTGGATAGCCAAGCTGAGGTCATTCTAGGCGGCGGTTTTAAAGAGTTCTCAGAGGCGCAGATGGAAACGCTGAAAACTGACTTTATATATGCAGGTAACAAAACAGAGATGATGAGCGCTGGAGAGGGCAAATTACGCGGCCTCTTTAACCGTTCTCATATGAGTTTTGAGGCGGATCGCGGAGAGACCGAAGAGCCGTCTCTGGCCGAGATGACCTCTGTCGCGATTGACCGCCTTTCCGCCGACGCAGATGGCTATGTCTTAATGGTCGAAGCGGGCCGTGTGGATCACGCCCATCACGGCACCAATGCCTACCGCGCCCTCACCGACGCGCAGGCCTTGAATGAGGCGGTGAAAGTCGCCAAAGCCAAAGCGGGCGATGATACGCTGATTTTAGTCACCGCCGATCACAGCCACGTCTTTACTATGGCCGGATATCCTGTGCGCGGGAATCCTATCCTTGGCCTGGTCAAAGGCTTTAATCCTGAAACGCGGACCATAGATGTCACAGAAGCCAAAGACGGCAAGCCTTACACAACACTCGGCTATCACAATGGACCCAATGTGCGCGAGGCGGACACGCCGGCCCTGACGGACAATATGGTCCAAGACAAAGACTTCCGCCAACAAACCGCCGTAAACCTAGGCAGTGAAACCCACGCCGGTGAAGATGTTGCCCTTTTTGCCACAGGCCCCGGCGCAGAAAATGTGCGCGGCGTCATGGAGCAGAACAAGATTTATAACGTTATGGCCGCCGCTATGGGATGGGAGGACTAATTGAGACAAAAGCCTCATACCAACGCATAAAATCTAGGCTTATAATCAGTATTTTAACGCCTATGTAGGATAAAGCTCAATAATCATTTTGAAAGGCGATATACAATATCATGATAACGGCACGGCAAAATGATATTCTGAGCTTAATTGCAGCCACTATATTTGCGGATAATCGCGTCTTTGCAGCCGAGGTGGACGCCTTTATCAAATCCACAAAACAGCTGAACACATTGAATGGCATGACACCCAAATTCACCGAGGCGGGCTTACTGGCTTGGTATGAGACGCATAAAGACGATATTCGTCAAAAAATCTCAACACCCTATTTTAAAGATTGGTACTATAACCTTCTGGAAAAGCTCTCTGACCTCAAGGGTAAAGAAACTTTGCTGGATATAATGTACAAAATTTCTCTCGCCGATGGGAGCATACACGTCGACGAGCGCGCGCTGATCACGCTTGCAAAACGCTATTGGAATATAAAATAAGCCCTAAACGTTTAAGGTTTGCGCGGCAGCATTGGCCTTAAACATTGAGACTATTTTTACAGCCTGTCCATTCCTTGCTTTACATTCTTAAATCGTGTGTTCACTCTTAGGGCTTAATTTATAGAAAGCCTATATATATGACACATCTATCGCGCCTCCTATTGACCGGCACTGCCGCCTTGGGACTTATTCTATCCGGCTGCCAAGCTAAATCAGATAGCGCGGCGGCACCGCAAGCTTTGGCAGATGACATCAGCAAAGACGAAATGGTGTCTATGATGAAGGACGCCATTGCCGTTGCGCAGGACACATCCGGAAACGGCTCACCCGCCATGTGGACGTTTTCCGATGATGACACGACCGTTTATCTTTACGGCACGGTGCATTTGCTAAAGCCAGGATTAACGTGGCGCTCTCCTGCATTTAATGTCGCACTAAGCCAAGCTGATACAATAGTTTTAGAGGCTGACGTCGTAAGTGCTGAAAGCCAAGCAGGTATGCAAAAACTTATAATGGATTATGGCATGTTTTCCGAAGGACAGACTTTGAGGGGCGCATTAGAAGATGATGACGAAGCTGTTGTCTCGGCGGCGTTAGAGGCAAATGGCATTCCGCTTCAAGCCGTCGACACATTAAAGCCATGGATGGTAGGCCTACAGCTTAGTATGATGCAAATTATGCAAGCCGGATATGACCCTCAAGCCGGTGTAGAAACTATATTACTTGCTGAGGCAGGCGATAAAAAATTAGTGTATCTTGAGACGGTTGAAACCCAGATAAAAGCTTTAGGTGGCGCGCCGATTGAAGACCAAATTCAGGGCCTGATGGCAACATTAAGCACAATGGAACTTGGCGAGGAATATCTCAATACGCTTGTGGCCGAATGGGCCGATGGCGACGTCAAAGGCATTGGCGCGCTAATGGCCAATCCAGCCATGTTTGGAACACAGGATAGTTATGATGCCCTACTGACGACCCGGAATAAAAACTGGGTTCCAGGAATCAAAGCCCTCTTAAACGAACCGGGCACAAAACTTGTCGCGGTGGGAGCAGGTCACTTAGCCGGACCCGACAGCGTCGTTACGATGCTTAAGAATGACGGCATTAAAGTCAAAGCCGCAAAATAATTGATAAAAGCCCTCCTGCCTCGGCAGGAAGGCTTACTCACACACTGTCTCCATCCCCGAAATCCAAGCCTCAACTAGCTTTACGCCTTCAATATGGGTCAAGCTTCGGCCAAGTTCTGGCATCATAGCGCCGGGATCTCTTGTCTCCATGCGGTAGAGCATAATGGAATTATCGGGCGCGCCGGGCGCGATATCATATTTACGACCGCCCGTCCCGCTACCCGCGGCGACGGCATTTTTACAAATACCTAGATGAGGCAGGCTTTGGTTTTCAGGGTTTAAATGCAAACCAGACGTATCGGCGGGCCCCACAGGATTATGGCAATGCGCGCAGTTCACATCCAAATAAGCCCGTAAGCGGGCATCGAGCGTATCTAAGTTTTCGTTCCAAACAGCGCTACGGGGGCGCTCTGTTGGGGCCTCATTTAAGTAACCTACCTCAATCCATTTATCGAGTTGGTTTATGGTGCCGTCAGCGTAAGTATAATCACCATTCAGATGGCGCGCCTTGGGACCAATGGGCGACAAAACCCGCGTCGTATTATTAGGCGCATGGCATCCCGCGCATTGATTAATATTGGGCACGGCATAATTAAACGGAGTCAGCTCTCCTTTATCCGCTAAGGTCATTTTAACAATAGCGCCAATACGCGTAAGTTTGGCGTCGGTCTCATCTACATTCCAAATATAAGATAATGGCTCCCAACCCGCGTCGCGGCGCACCAAAAGCCGGGTTTCTATCAGGCGGTTATCAGACAATTTAAGGCCTGCCTTGGCTGTCACAGGCCGAAGGTCTTTTTCTTTGCGAACAATATCTCCTTCGTTTGACGGATAATAAAACGTCTTGGAAATCACTGTCCCGACAGGGAACTCCAATACGTCCCCTTCGCGATATTGCGCTGTGCCCTCGGGCACCCAAATTGTACGAAGCTTATGGGCATAATCCGTAAAGAGCGGCGTGTTCAGCGAATAGGGCAATACGCTCTCACCCATTACAAGCTCGCCCTTACTCACATTGACAACACCCCACGCGCTGAGGCTTGCTGGGTTTTCAACAGCGTGAAATGTTGGATTAACCTTTTTGGCCCCGCAAGACGCAAGAAGACATGCAGCTAGGGAGGCCCAAAATCTCATTCGGCCGAAGCAAGACTGATGGCTGGAAGCGGCTCTAATTTACAGGCAAAAGGCTCGGTTTCCACACGCGGGTTTTTATTCTTGCCTGGCATATCTGCATTTAAGACTTCGACATCATCCTGAATGCAAATTTGGGCACTCTCTAGCTCTTCATTGATGTAACCATCCCAAAGCACATCTGGCAATTTACCTTTTAGCCCAAACATTGCGGTCTTGAGCGCTTTAAGCTCTAGGCCGTCTGGCTTATCGCCGCCGCCTGTGTAGCTATTGCCGTGAAGGCTAATCTGCTCCGGATAAGGGTCAAAGGTATCTTCCATTCCTTTATCGCCATAATTTGATGTATAGATAGACGAAACAATAACATTTGCAGTTCTGTGATCTCTGATATCGTTATTGAAAATTTCGACTTTATCGTGAGAGTTAATAACTATGCCTGACCCAGCTGGAATACTGGCAACGGGCGTGCCTTTATGCCCGAAATTTTTGGTATTATTCTCATAGACTTTATTGTCATAGACCCGCACATCCGCGCCATATTGTGTGAGGTTGGGCATGTTAAAGACGAGAATTCCGCCCGTATTATTCACCGCGACATTATTATAAACATCGGCGCCTATCGTATTTTCAATCTCTATGCCCGCGACATTAAACTCGGCGCGATTATTACGCACGACAACATTTTTAGACTGCCCGACATAAATACCTGCATCCGCCGCCGCAATCGCAACGCAACCCTCTATCAGAACATTCGTTGTTTGAACGGGATATAATCCATAAGCCCCGTTTTTCGTATCAGGCCCATTGGTCCATTCCGTGCGCACATTGCGAAAGACAATGTTATCACCTTCATTGACTTTGATGGCATCGCCAACAGAATCTTCGACGGCCAAGTTTTCAATCGTAAAATCCGACGCCGTAACCAAAAGGCCTTCTGCGCCTTGAACTTGGTTTTTAAAACTCAAAATCGTTTTATTCATACCGGCGCCGCGAATGGTCACGCCGTCCACCGTCAGGCTAAGGCCTCGATCAAAAGAAAATGTGCCTTCAGGGATGGTGATAACATTGCCCGGCTTGGCATCAATAAGCTGGGTTAGCAGCGTATCCTGATAGCTCATATCAGCGGGTGTCTCGCTGACCGTTTTCCCGCTGCAAGCCGCAAGGGCCAGCATTGTCGTAGCCGCCAGCGAATATTTTAATAAGCTCATTTGGATCTCCCCAATATTTTCCTTAAAACTGGCGGGTTTTCAAAGCGAGGTCAAGACAGCGTGAATGAGCTAAGCTGGAAGGACAAACCTATCTTCCATAACGCCCTCGACGATCATCTGCGCCATAAGCTCGCCTGACCCTGCGCTTAGCGTCCACCCCATATGGCCGTGCCCTGTATTCACCCAAAGCCCCTTTATTGGCGTAGCCCCAATGTAAGGACGGCCAGCTTTGGACATGGGCCGCAAGCCGGACCAGATTTCCGTAGCAGGTTTAAGCGCGCCCATAATATCGGGGGCGAGTTCACACCAACGTTGAAGCAAGGGGCGCGCACTTTCTTCGCCGACAGTTCCTGACACACGAAGGTGATCTTTAAAAACCGTCATTGCAGAATGCGTTCTGGCATCCATTAGGGGCGCAAATGGCAATGCCATATCAGGTCTTTGGAAATTGACAGCAAAGCCTCTTGAGGCCGTCATGGGGATATCAATCTCAAATGGGGTGAGAACATTCGGGCTTTGAGGACCTGCAGCAACGACAATGTGATCACATTGGAAAACGTGACCTTTGAGCTGCGCCGTAACACCTTCACTGCCGGGCCTGATCCGTATATTTGGCGCATCGTATATAAAGACTGCCCCGCGTGATTGAAGGTCAGCCTCTAGCGCCACAGCATAATCTCGGGCATTGGCCCACATATCCCCTTCAAAATAAAGCGCCGGATGCCCCAGGGTCGCCTCTATGTCTGAAACGGCGCGCGAGACGACCCCAGCTTCATCATAGCTTTTTTGCGCCAGCCGCGCCGTCATCATATTAGAATAAAGTTTGTAACAGCCCGGGACTGGGTTATCCTTGAAAAGGCCGAACGCAATCATCTTATCCTGAAGTAAGGTTTTGGATGTCTGCGCAAGATCATAAACGGCTTTGAATGCTGCTTGAGCCGCAGCCGTCTCTGCGCCGAGCCCCCAAGGCTGCGCCTGACTGGGATGTATCATGCCGGAATTTGCGTAGCTTGTGCCTTTGGCTGGACCCGAACGGGCGTCAACTATCGTCACCTTGCAACCCCGTGTCATGAGGGCATCCGCAGTAGACAGGCCAATAAGCCCGGCCCCCATGATTAAGATATTTGGGCTCGATTGCATAAACGCGGCATATAGCAATAAATCCATAGATATAAAGCCGCATTTGCATCTTTCTCCTATTCCATGCCAAAGGAGTGATCAGAATGAAAATGATAATGAGGGTCTGGGATTATGCCATATTTTAAAGCCATTCTTTTGGGCGCGAGCCTCATCGCCTTAACAGCCTGCGGGTCGAGTGAAAAACTTGCAGATGAAGCGACAATCGCAACGCCGCAAGGTCCCGTTCAAGGGGTCAGCACAGATGACAATAGTATCTATAACTTTAAAGGCCTTCCCTTCGCCGCGCCGCCAGTCGGTGACTTACGCTGGGCCGCGCCTGAGCCCGCAGAGGCATGGACGCAGACTTATGCGGCAGATACATTCGGTAATCGCTGTATGCAGCCTTCGGATGTTGAAGGCGGGTTCTTTGACCGCTTGATTGAAGGGCATGGCTTGGGCGGACTTAAAAACTTTCTAATTAAGCGGGCCGTAGCCGCACAAAAGCCCTCTCCCATGAGCGAGGATTGCCTTTACCTAAATGTGCGCACAGGCAACCTGCCCTCAGACGGCGATAGAAATAATACGCCTCAACCCGTTATGGTTTGGATACATGGCGGCGGACATCAATTCGGCTCAGGGGATTTTAATTATTACCAAAGTAATGCCTTGGCAAAGAAAGGTGTTGTCCTCGTCACTATAAATTATCGTCTGGGCGCGATGGGATATATGGCACATCCTGCCTTGTCCGAAACAGACCCCAACGGCGTGTCAGGTAATTACGGAACGCTGGACCAAATCGCCGCTCTCAAATGGGTAAAAGATAATATCAGTGCCTATGGCGGCGATCCAGACAATGTCACAATATTTGGCGAGAGTGCGGGCTCTTGGTCCGTGACAGAGCTTATGGCAAGTCCTCTGGCGGAAGGGTTATTCCATAAAGCCATTGGCCAAAGTGGGGCCTCTTCATATCATATGGGACAAATGGAAGGCGAAGGCGTGGGTTGGCCCAGCGGCTATGCAACAGGTTCCAAAGTCGCGACAGCTCTGGGCCTTACATCTCCCACAGCCCAAGAGCTTCGCGCGGTTCCCGCTGAAAAACTTCAAAGCCTCATCACAGAAGACATGAGCGAAGGGTTTCATCATGTTCGAGATGGCTATGTATTCCCTGAAAATGTAGGCCTCGCTTTCGCCAAAGGACGTTACAATAAAGTCCCGATGCTCTTTGGGTATAATTCAGATGAAGGCACTCTGTTCTTTCCGGATGACCCCCAACCTTCCGTGTGGCTCCCCGATGTAAAACCAGGTGATAAGGCTGCCCTAGAGACGAAGTTATCGGAAGCGTTTCCAAAGAATGCGGAGACCTTAGTTAATATTTACAATCTGGAGACTGACTTCACCACAGGCGGAACCCAGATGATGGGAGACGAAATCTTTGGCGTAAATATACGCTATGTAGCTCGCCAAAATGAAACTTATGGCGGCACCAGTTTTCTATACTTTTTCTCGCGCATCCCGCCCAGCGAAAAGCAAACCCTTGGCGCGTTTCACGCGGCGGAAATCCCCTTTGTTTTTGGCAGCTATGAACCCATTTTAGGCCAATCAAAGGCCGACGAGGCACTAGCAGAGTTGATGCAAAATTACTGGGTTAACTTTGCCAAAAACGGCAATCCTAATGGAGACGGCCTGCCGGAATGGCCGCAACATAAGGGTGAGAACTGGATGCACCTAACGGCGAATACCGAAGAGACTTCAGGGGCACAGACCGCTATTCGAAAAAACAAATTAGACACGCTCGAAGAAGGGCTAGCCTTAAAATTACAGGCTTTGTACGCAGTGCAAAACCCGCCTGCTATATCGGGCGCGACCGCCGCGCCGCAATAATCAGTCCTCAAATTCTGCGAGGCTTTGGCGTTTTCTGTTCACGATAAGACGCGTAACATCAGGGCGAGAATAATGCCCACTTGGGTCAAAATTTTGCCGCTCACGCCGCACAAAGGCCGGGTCTAATTCGCAGTAACGGATAGACTCGTTCCCAGTTTCTGGCGGCAGAAGCCACGTACCGTCAGGATTAGCGACACAAGACCCGCCATTGGCTGGCATCTCGCCCAAAGCAGACTTGATATCTTCGGCATAAGGCGTGTCATCTCTGACATCTGAGAGCCTCATAATAGCGGAAACAGATATTGAATAGCTACGTCCTTCTTTGGCCAAAACCCGCGTTAAATCTTCTGTATTGCGATCACTTCCCGGCCAGCATGCAACATGTACGTCCTCGCCTTGCGCATAAAGCGCGGCGCGGGATAACGGCATCCAATTTTCCCAACAATTTAGGCCTCCGACAGTAAATTCGCCAAGACTGTGCGTCACCAACCCGTTGCCATCACCTGGCGACCAGACCAAGCGTTCTTCATAGGTGGGTTGAAGTTTGCGGTGGACCGAACGAATGACGCCGCTTTGATCAATATAAACGTAACTGCAATAAAGCGAGTGACCGCTGCGGTCGCCTGCCCTTTCAATAATGCCCAAATAACAGGCCATCTTTGCTACCTTGAGAGCTTCGCAGACTTTATCCAAATGACCCTTTTCAATCGTAACGGCTTGGTCGGAATAATGCGCGAATATCTTTTTTTGCTTTTTATCATTAAAATTCGCTCCACCCGTCCCGTCGAGCCAAAACGGGTAGCCAGGAATAAAGCCTTCTGAAAATACAATAAGCTCTGCCCTTTTGGCCTTAGCTGAAGAAATGGTTTCAAGGACTTTGGCTAAGCCAGAATCACGGCTGAGCCAAGCGGGCGAGAGTTGCGGTAATGCAAGTTTCAGCATGTGTTATCCTGACATATATGGGCATTTGCGTGGCTAAGTTAATAGGAAATAAAGCCTGTTTATACACGTCACAAAAAGTATTTTTCAATATGTAATGGTCTATCAAAAAAACGGGTTGCGCTATGTTTAAGAAATATTTGAATAATACCTCCGGGAATTTCGGAATTATGTTTGGCTTGGCTGCTACAGGCCTATTGATGGGCGTAGGTGTTGCCGTAGACTTTGCTGGCATGACCAGCCAACGTCAAAAATTGCAGAATTATATCGATGCTGCGGTGCTAGCGGCGGCAACGTCCGAAACAAAAGATTTGACTGAGCTTCAAAAGGTCGTTGATGAGCGTATTGCGCTTATGAATATTGATGGTTGGGACATTTCAGCTCCTGTGAGTATCGTAGGAGACGATGTTGTCATCGATGCCTCTTCTAAATATTCGGCCGTATTAATGGGCCCAGCACTAAAACTGCTCGGCAATGATACCGAAGGCAAGATGAAGGTCGGCGCATCCACCGCAGCGCCATTCCCTCAAAATATGGCCCTAAACATTGCTTTGGTACTGGACACAACCGACTCTATGGCAGGTAGTAATATTGACGCGCTTAAAGAGGCCGCAGAAGACCTCTTAACCGACCTTGAAGGGCTTGGTGATGGAGTAAATGTATCGATTGTTCCGTTTGGGCAATATGTAAATATCGAATCTCACAAAGGCGCCGCATGGCTTGACACAAGTCAAGACGGCGCCAGCGTGGCCTTCCTTAACGAACCTGTTGAAACCAAGAATGTTATTACTCCTAGCGTTTGCACGCCTACGGGGAACATAATTCCCGGCAGTGCCATTATCAAAGACGGTGTTAAGGTTGGTTATCGTGATGACACCGAAGAAAAAACGTGTACAGGTGAAGTTTTAGGTGACCCAAAAACGACCTATCGTAGTTACTATCGTAATTACACATGGTATGGCTGTGCAGGATCACGTTTAGAACCTGATAATGTGAAAGTCTCTTATGACGGTGTTCAAATTCCGGGTGTTATGGAACAGTATTACACAGGTGATTTGACTCACGTTGAAAGATCAGCTCGCTGTGGTGATGAGATGATGCCACTTAATAATAATTTCTTGGATATGAAATCTCTCATCAGAAGCCTTGCAACATCTGGCGAAACATATCTTCCATCTGGATTACTCTGGGGATGGAGAGCTTTATCTCCATCTGTACCTTTTACTGAGTCAGCCTCAAGCGCTAAAGATACGACAACCGTCATGATTTTCATGACTGACGGGTTTAATACCCGCTCTCAAGAAGAAGAGTATCACGATGGCTGGAACCAAGAAGCAGGCGTCAACATTGCCGCCGACTTGTGTAAAAACATCAAAGATGAAAATATTGATATTTTCACCGTTGCTTATAATATGCCGACCATTGATGATGCCAATACCACGCGCAACATGCTAAAAAAATGTGCCTCACATCCAAAACAAAGTTTTGATCCCAAAGATGCGGCCGAATTGAAGTCCACTTTCAAAGACATTGTCAGCAGCCTGCAGAAAGTGCGTTTGAAATATCGTGAAACCTAATTATCTTACCTTTGCCGCAAGACTATGATAGTCTTGTCGTATGGGGTTTTATAATAAGCATATTCTGCCGCGATGTCTGGATAAGGCCTGCGGTATCAAGCCGATTACAAAACAGCGCGAAAAAGTCGTTCCCCTAGCGGAGGGCGTCGTGTTGGAAATCGGGATAGGCTCGGGTCAAAACTTGCCGCATTACGACACGAATAAAGTCACAAAGATCATCGGCGTTGATCCGGATGAGCATATCTGGAAACGCTCAGAAAGCCGCCGAACTGAATGCCCTATTCTCATTGAGCGGATCGGATTGTCTGGCGAGGATATCCCGCTTGAAACTAATCACGTGGATAGTGTGGTCGTGACTTATTCACTTTGCACCATACCGGACCCTGTCAAAGCGCTCTTTGAGATGAAACGTATTTTAAAACCCGGCGGAAAGGTTTACTTTTCAGAGCATGGAAAAGCGCCGGATGACAAAGTTCATAATTGGCAGAACCGCATCGACCCCATTTGGAAAAAACTCGCAGGCGGGTGTCACAGCGGACGCAATATCCCGGATCTTTTTAGCCAGGCCGGCCTAAAATTCTTAGACCTACAACAAATGTATATTTCCGGCCCCAAAGTCCTCAGCTATAATTATTGGGGCATTGCTAGCGCCTAAGCCGAAATAAAAATAGGCACAAATAGGACTCGCGCCTTATTGTGTAATGCTATAACAGCACGTCTTGGTTATGAGCACGAAGCCCGATATATCCCAAGAGGCAGATATGCCCGACCGGCGTGGACGTCCCGGACGCTTACCGCTAGAAGGGTCTGCCCGCATCACGCGGCGCATCACTACAATTGCGGTCTGTGTCGGAATATTTCTAGCTGTTGGAAAATGGTTCGTTTGGGAAGAAAGTCACTCCCTCGGAATACTCTCCTCTCTGGTTCATTCTGCGCTTGATTTATTTGGCGCCGTGTCGAGCTTCTTTGCGGTACGCTATGCCGCCAGACCTCCTGATAATGAATATCGTTTTGGACGCGGCAAGGCCGAGAGCTTCTCTGCGGTGTTTCAGGTCTGCCTGATTGTACTCGGCGCGTTCCACCTCATAGAAGAAGTCTTTCACCGCGTGTCTCATCCCGAAGTTTTGACCCAAGGCGGCTTTGCCATTTCTATGATGCTGGTCTTTATTGCCGTGACAGCCTGGCTTATCATTGCCCAAAGCTGGGCTATCCGCGCTACAGGCTCTATCGCGGTGCGGGGCGACCGCGCGCATTACACAGCCGATTTGCTTGCCAATGGTTTTGTGATTATCGGCATTGCGCTCTCCACCTTCACGCCTTTCATCTGGGCGGACGCGGCCGTCGGCGGATTGATGGCGGTTTGGCTCTTATGGACCGCCTTTAAAGTGGCGCGGCTCGCTTGGTCGCAACTTATGGATCAAGAGCTTAATATTGAAGAACGCGCCTTAATTACCCGTTTGGCGCTGCAAGATCCGCAGGTCAAAGCCGTACATGATTTACGCACACGTGCCTCAGGGCCTCATATCCATATCCAAATGCGGCTCGATTTGGACGATTCCATCTCGCTCTCTGATACACATGATATCGTTTTGGCCGCTGAAAAACGTATGATGGCCGCCTTTCAAGCGGCAGATATCCTGATCTACCCGCATCCGATTGGCTGTGAGCACAACCATGGTAATGAACATTTCCATAATTGAGTGCATTTGCATTAAGGACTCGTTACCCATATTCTAGTAGGACAGGGTAATGCGCAAACTCTACCACTATCCACTAGACCCAGCCTCCCGTCAGGCCCGAATTGCGCTTGCCGAAAAGAAACTCAAAGTGAAGCTTGAGCCCATTGACCCGTGGAACCCGACGCCTGAATTTTTGGACTTAACACCCGAAGGCCTGCCGCCCACTTTGATTGATCTTATTCCAGGAGGAACCGTCACAATTTCGGGTGCGCGAGCCATTTGCGAATATGCAAATGACGGCTCGCCGCGGCGCCCCCTCCTCCCCGAAGACCGTGTCGAACGCGCCGAAGCCCGGCGTATCGCGGCATGGTTTGACATGAAATTTACCCAAGAGGTCAATGCCTATATCCTCCATGAAAAAATAGAAAAAAGCCTGACCGGGGCCGGGCCTGCAGACACGGTGACTTTGCGCGAAGGCCGCGAACATTTACACTTTCATCTGTCCTATCTCAGCTGGCTTTTAGAACAGCGGGATTGGCTAGCCGGTAATAGCTTTAGTCTCGCTGATATTGCAGGGGCCGCGAATATTTCTTGCCTTGATTTTCTAGGCGAAATTAAATGGCGGGATTGGCCGGATTTAAAGCGTTGGTATCAAACGTTGAAATCACGCCCGACGGTGCAGCCTCTACTCCAAGACCGCGTTGCCGGATTACGGGCCGCCCGTCATTACACAGATTTGGACTTTTAACATGAGTGCGCTCTCCCGCGCCGTTTTAAAACGCTGCGAGGCATTAGGCTTTACGGCCCCCCATATTGTCGATTTAGACGCTTTCGGTACTGAGGCTGGACAAGGCTTGCGTGAGTATCTCTCTAAGCACCATCACGGCACAATGAACTGGTTGTCTGAAACCGAGACCCGCCGGCAACATCCGCAAAGCCTATGGCGCGAAGCCAAGTCCGCTATTGTTTTGGGCTTAAATTATGGACCTGACACTGACCCTCTCATCACCTTAGGCCAAACGGACAAAGCCACGATTTCCGTCTATGCGCGTAACCGAGATTATCATGACATCATAAAAGGCCGCCTTAAAGAATTAGGCGGCCTGATTGCCAGAGATAGCGGCGAGGACATTAAAGTTTTTGTCGATACCGCCCCGCTTATGGAAAAACCTTTAGCCGCCATGTCGGGTCTGGGCTGGCAAGGAAAACATACAAATTTGGTCAGCAAAGATTACGGGTCTTGGCTGTTTTTAGGCGTTATCTTAAGCGCGGCCAAGCTCACCGCTACCCCGCCCGATATTGATCATTGCGGGAGCTGCACGGCCTGCCTGGATATTTGCCCAACAGACGCCTTCCCGGCCGCCTATCAACTTGATGCGCGCAAATGTATTTCTTATCTCACCATCGAACATAAAGGCCCCGTGGAAGAAACCCTTCGCGCCAAGATGGGCAACCGCATTTATGGCTGTGATGATTGCTTGGCGGTGTGTCCGTGGAACAAATTTGCGCAGGAAGCGGCAGAAATAAAGTTAAAAGCGCGGGAAGATTTAAACGCGCCTAATCTGGCCGAGCTTGCCGCCTTCTCAGACGCTGAGTTTCGCAGCCATTTCTCAGGCTCACCCATAAAACGCATTGGCCGCAATCAATTTATTCGCAACCTGCTTTACGCGATTGGCAATAGCGAGCGGGCTGACTTAAGCGCAGCCGCAAAGCCCCATTTAAAGTCCCCAAACCCTGTCGTGAGAGATGCCGCCAAATGGGCAATTTCCAAGCTTGAGTCTTAAAAGTTGTAATTTAAAAACAAATTACCTAAAGTGTCTCCAAAAAAAATGGGGATGATATGGCTGGGGAGCCTTTAGAGAAAATTGGATATGCGGATAAAGCCGTGCCCAATATTACTGTTCAAATATTAAGTTTGTTACTCTTGACGGGACTTGCCTTTGGGCTTGCCTTATCTTGGTCGAAGACACTTTTAAATATAACTACCGCCATTGCCATTATTAGTGTAGTCTATGCCGCGCTGCGCTTGACCGCCTGCCTGATAAAGAGACCCCAAAAACCAGATATAACAGATTTAGATGACTGGCCGTTTTATACAGTCCTCGTCCCCCTCTTTCATGAAGCTAATATGGTGCCGCAACTGATGGCGGCGTTGAGCCAGCTTGATTACCCCAAAGACAAACTTGAAATATTTATGATTTGCGAAGCCGTTGATCCCGAAACAATCAAAGAAGTGCGTAAGCGTATTAGCGGCCCTTTTCATCTGGTCGTCGTGCCGCCGGGAACCCCGCAAACCAAACCCCGCGCATTGAATTTTGCCATGCAACGCGCGCGCGGGAAATTCGTCACAATATATGACGCCGAAGATGCGCCTCACCCCTCACAACTGAAAACCGCCGTCAGAGCCTTCAAAACTAACCCCAAATTAGGAGCGGTTCAAGCGCCTTTGGATTATGCCAATGCCAATACGAATAGTTTAACGCGGCAATTTGGACTGGAATATGCCGCGCTATTTCATGTCTGGGTGCCGTTTTTGGCGGCGATGGATTTGCCCTTCCCCTTAGGCGGAACCAGCAACCATATGCGGCGCAGAGCTCTCGATGAGGTCCAAGGGTGGGATTCCCATAATGTGACCGAAGATGCTGACCTTAGCTTTCGCCTCGCCGCGAAAAACTGGCGCATAGGCTACATTACACCGCCGACACAAGAAGAGGCTGTCTGTGATTTTGACGCTTGGCATTATCAACGCGCCAGGTGGATGAAAGGCTATATGCAGACATGGCAGTGCCATATGCGCGCGCCCTTAGCCCCCGGCGGCTGGCGCGGTCTCGCGCGGTTTTTGACGCTTCAGCTCACCCTCGGGCTGACTCTTATCAATGCCTTATTCCACTTACCCGTTATGGCAGGCGTGGCTATATATTATCTGCATCACTATCTTGCAGGACACGCGATTATTATTCCCACCCCGTATTTAGTGAGCGTAGCTATCAGCTATGCAGCCGGCATGGTGATAGGAGCCGTTGGGGCGCTGCGAGCGAATAAGCCTGAACTATTGCTCTCAGTGCCTTTCATGCCATTTTATTGGTTCGCCCTTTGCGCGCCCACAATACGTGCGCTCATAGAGCTCCGCCGCAATCCGTTTCATTGGCATAAAACAGATCATGGCATTACGCCGCAGTACCTCTTGAAAGCGCCCGTGAAATCACTAACTAACGCCCATGAATATTACTCCTGAAATTGGGTCAACCCTGCTGATATTAGCGGCCTGCGTCATTATCGGAATTTTTGCGTTTCGGCGTCACTTTGCCAAACATGATAAGTTAAAGCCGCGTATGGTGCCTTGGATTATTATCAGCCTCGCAGCTATCGCGACCGGCTTCATGGTGCTGGTGCATTTGGTCAATCTGTTAGGGATTGAAACGGGCCGAAACTAAGCGCCTAGCGGTTGGCGGCGGGTCTTATAGGTAAACTGCCCGGCATCATTTAATCGCCGAGACACAAGGCCCCGCCCTTTTAAGCAATTTAAATGCGCAATAGATTCGCCCACCGCCATGATACGGTTACTGTCATTAATCTCGCGGCGGAACAGAACCGAATAAACTTCCGTCGCGCGGCGCGGCTCTTTGCAATGTTCCAGTAATCTATCCAGCGCCTTTTCGTGATGCTCGACTAATTTATCAAGGCGGCGATGCGCCCCGCGAAATGGTAGGCCATGGGCGGGGCCGATAAGCACATCTTCGGGCAGCGAGGCTTTAAGATGCTTACAACTGCTAATCCAATCTTCCAATGGATTTCCCTCAGGTTCAGTCGGCCAGACAGAAACGTTAGAACTAATATTAGGCAAGAGTTGATCGCCCGTCAGGCAGATATTTAATTCAGGACAATAGAGGCAAGCATGTTCAGGCGAATGGCCTGACCCAATAATGACTCGCCATTCACGGCCATTTATTTTACCCGTCTCGCCCGCTGTCAGGCGGTCATAACTATGAGGCAGCGGGGTAATGGCTTTACCAAATCCGCCAAAGCGCATTTTATAAAGCTCAATTTGCTCAGGCGTAAATCCAGCCTTTTTGTAATAATTAATCCCCTCACGCGGGGCGACCTGTCCTGTATCTCCCGCCATAAGGCGGCACAGAAAATACTCACCGCGCGTCATTAAAAGCGGCGCGCCGAATTTCTTGCAAATCCATCCTGCCAATCCCGTATGATCGGGATGCAAATGCGTACAGATAACCCGGTTAATCGGACGCCCGCCCATGAGCTCGGAGAAATGTTTTTCCCAAATCGCTTTGCTGTCACGATTGCCGATACCGGTATCGACAACAACCCAGCCATCACCATCTTTGAGCGCCCAAAGATTGATGTGATTAAGACCCTTCATCGGTAAATCGAACCTTAGCCAAAACACACCATCCGCGATTTCAGTCGCAGAGCCGGACGCCGGAGCCTCATCCACAATAAAGGATAAAAGACGCGAAGATGTATCGCGCGGCGCTGTCAGGCTCTCATCAGGGGCTGTCTTAGTCGTTTCCATAATAAAAGTGTCTTACGCTATTTTACTTATCTGACTATTAAAAAAGTAAGTCATACGCAGTAAGCCTATTGAGAGGATGTCCACGCACTCACAAGCGGCTCTAAATCCGGCCTGACCCGCTCTTTGGGCGCTTCTTTAGGTGTTCCAATATAGATGAAGCCCGCGACTTTCTCGGCAGGCTTTAGTCCTAAAGCCCGTGTCACATCCTCATTATAGCCATACCATTCCGTCAGCCATTGTGCCCCAAATCCGGCCGCTTGCGCCGCAAGACAGAGATTATAACAAACCGCGCCAGATGAGAGAACTTGCTCCCATTCAGGCGTACCGCGCGGACAGGCTTTGGGGCTGGAAATGACACCGACCACTAAAGGCACGCGCAAAAATCTTTGGCCTTCAAAAATAGCGCGGTCCGCAGGCATATCAGAATTGGCTTTCATGAAGGCACTGGCAATATGTTGCCCGAAATCAGCGCGGGCTTGGCCTTGAAACAACACGAAACGCCACGGCGCAAGTTTACGGTGATCGGGGACACGCGCGGCAATTGTGAGCAGCTTTGTAAGAAGCGCATCATCTGGTCCAGGATCTGTCATATCCTTCGCCAAGTTCGAGCGGCGGTTTTCTAGAAATCGCGTCACTTCGGGATTTAGAGAAGGCATCGGAAAAATGGTGTCTGTATCTGGCATGTTTGTCTCTACTTTAGCTTTACGTTAAATGGTAAACCCTCTAGCTTTTCGCAAGTAAAAAGGAATGACTGAATGACCTCACCCGAAGATAAACTCAAAGAACTTGGCTTAATCTTGCCAGAAGCGGCAGCGCCTGTAGCCAATTACGTGCCTTATGTGATTAGCGGCAATATGGTGTTCATCTCAGGGCAGATTTCCAAAATTGGAGACAAGACTATTGGCGGACGGCTAGGCGAGGACCTGACTGTGGCGCAAGGCCAAGAGGCGGCCAAGCTTTCGGCGCTAAACCTCATCGCGCAAATGAAAGCGGCCTGCGGCGGGGACTTATCGCGGGTGAAACGCGTCGTGAAACTTGGCGGCTTTGTCCAAGCGCTGCCAAGCGCGACACAAGCTGATATCCCTAAAGTTATTAATGGCTGTTCCAATATTATGGTCGCGGTCTTTGGGGATGCTGGGCGTCATGCGCGTTTCGCCGTCTCCGCGCCGAGCCTGCCGCTGGATGTCGCTGTGGAAATTGACGCTGTTATTGAAATCACCCTTCCATAAGGCCGCGCCGTATATAGTCCGTGACACCCACTTACACAGCCCGGATTTTATCCCGTATCAATGAAGTGACGGAATCCGACTGGGATGCGCATTTACCGGACGGACAGCACCCCTTTCTGTCTTGGCGATTTCTAAATGCCTGCGAGGAGAGCGGGTCTGCGGTTGAAGATACAGGCTGGGCGCCGCGCCATATCTGGCTGGAGGATGAGGCGGGAAAAGCTGTCGGCTGCGCGCCTATATATGCAAAAACTCATAGCCAAGGGGAGTATGTTTTCGACCATAGCTGGGCCAATGCCACGGCGCAGGCGGGACTGAATTATTATCCCAAATTACAATGTTCCGTGCCCTTTACTCCCGCGACAGGGCCGCGCCTTCTGACCAAAGATAAAGACGCAAAAATCGGCTTGGTCTCCACCATGATACAGGCGTGCCGCGATTGGGACTATTCAGGTGTTCACCTCACCTTTCTGCAAGAAGAGGATTTATCAGTTTTAAAAGAGATTGGCTTTGCCCACCGCGAAGACAGGCAATTTCACTTTATCAATAGGGGTTATGAAAGCTTTGATGACTTTCTCGCCTCGCTTACCTCGCGCAAACGCAAGAACATCCGTAAAGAACGCAAAGCCGCAAATGACGGCATCACCATAAAGCGGCTGACAGGCGATGATTTAAAGCCCGAACATTGGGATATTTTTTGGCAATGCTATCTGGACACCTCACAACGTAAATGGGGGCGGCCTTATCTGACGCGTAAGTTTTTCGACCTCATGCAAGAGACCATGCGCGATGATATTATTCTAATCATGGCCTTTGACGGCAGCACGCCTATCGCCGCCGCGCTAAATTACATTGGGTCTGACGCGCTTTATGGGCGCAATTGGGGCTGTCTCGCCCATAAGCCTTTTTTGCATTTCGAGCTGTGTTATTATCAAGCCATAGAGGCAGGTATTGAGCTGGGCCTACCGAAAGTTGAAGCAGGGGCGCAAGGCGAGCATAAGCTAGCCCGCGGGTACGAGCCCGTCGTCACACACTCCGCACATTACCTCGCCCATCCTGGACTACGCAATGCCATAAGCGATTATTTGACAAGAGAACGGCAGGCGGTGGAGTATGAGATAGATGTGCTAGGCAAGCACACCCCATTTAAGAAGGGAGGCGCTTCTTGAGGTCTGTTATTTTTAGACGATATAACAGCTTAGCGGAGGGTTGCGTTGTTTATTCTGCATTAGAAGCGGGAGGGTTTCATCCATCGTTTCAAAACTATCATCACGCGCATGTTGCAGCTTTATATTTATTGGCCTTTGGCGGCATTATTCTAACCTTGCCTGAGCAAGAAATTGAAAGTGCAGAGCAATTCATTGAAGCATTACAATCTGCTCCAATAGAAGATTTTGACCCTATAAAGTTACGACGGTTTGGAATGTGGAAAAGAGGTACTTTATTCGGTTTGATCTTTAGTATTTTTCTGCCTCTATTCTTCCTTCCACCCGAGATACTTCTCTTAATATGGTTGGGAGACTTCGTTTATAACAATTTTCAGATCAATCTTCTAATGTCATATTGGCTTTTCATTCCATTGATACTGCTTCACGCAAAGTATATTGCTGTTCCAAAATTGAGAGAAAAACAATGAGCCTTCACGGACACTACGAGACCGATAATATCTTCGCTAAAATTCTGCGCGGTGAAATACCTTGTGTGAAAGTCTATGAGGATGATAATATTTTGTCGTTCATGGATGTGTTTCCGCAATCAGAGGGCCACACATTAGTTATTCCCAAAGCTCCGTCGCGTAACCTACTCGAAACCAATTCCAAAGACATTGGACGCCTCTTCGGCTCCGTTCAGCGCATCGCCAAAGCAGTGGAAGCCGCGCTCAAACCTGACGGCATTGTCATTACCCAATTTAACGGCGCGCCCGCCGGGCAAACCGTTTTCCATACGCATGTCCATATTATTCCGCGATATGCCGGAGTGGAACTGGGCGCGCATGGCGGCGCAGGGGAAATGGCCGATATGGAAAAATTACAGAAATTAGCGTCAAAAATATCTACGGCACTGGGATAACAGCTCAAATCATAGACTTGACATAATTCTCTTGTCTTTACGGTTTAATTATACGGCAAATCAGTTAAATAGCGACTAAACATATTATAGGATTTTCAATATGCGTTCATTTTTAGTTTGTTCACTTGCAAGCTTCGCTTTACTGGCCGCGTGCGGCCAAAAAAATGAGGTTGAAATAAAGCCTATCGAGATGAATGCCGGCGTGGAAAGCTATGACCTTTTGCGCCAATATAATAAATTCGCCGAAGTCAAGATGAACCCCGATACGTCTTTCCTTTCAGAAGGTGAACGCGCCGCCGTAAACAAAATCATCGAGGCCAGTAAACTTCTCTCCGAAGTCTATCTACGTCAGCTTGATGTTCGCAATCCTGACATTCGTGCTGAAATCGCGGCGAGTGAGCGTCCCGATAAAGAGCTGCTCCTCAATATGTTTGACCTGCATTTTGGCGTCTGTGATGGGCTGGAAGATGGTAAAAACTTTTACGGGGACACACCTTGTCCGCTTGGCGCCGGTTTCTACCCTGTCGATATGACAAAGGAAGAGTTTGAAGAACACATTGCGGCGAATCCTGAAGATGAAGAGGCTTTCAAATCCGGCTACACAGTCATTCGCCGTGATGCCGATGGCGGGCTCATCGCTGTGCCTTACGCCAAAGCTTATGGAAAATGGCTCTTGCCTGCTGGGAGGCTGCTACGCGAAGCTGCTGATCTTCTACCGTCAGATCGTGATAATAATCGTCTTAAAAGGTTTTTACGGTTGCGCGCTTCCGCATTTAGAAATGATAATTATTTCACCTCTGAAATGGCATGGATGGATCTGACAGGCAATATCGAAGTCGCGATAGGTCCTTATGAAGTCTATGACGATCAACTCTTTGGTTACAAAACAGCCTTTGAAAGTTTTGTGACAGTCAAGAACCCCGAAGAGTCGAAAGCCCTAGCAAAATATAAAAACTTTCTCAAAGATATGGAGGCCAACCTCCCCGTTGAGGAAAGCTACAAGAATTTTGACCGCGGCTTTGAAAGCCCGATTGCCGTGACTTATCAGGTTCATGGCGGCGGTGATAATGAGAACGGCGTTCAGACCATTGCCTTTAACCTTCCCAATGATGAACGTGTTCGCGAGGCCAAAGGCGCAAAGAAAGTTATTCTCAATAATGTTCTCGGCGCAAAATATGATCGTATCTTGGCCCCGATAGGCGAGAGGGTTTTGGTCACGGATCAGGCCAAATTGACAGCGAAAAAATGGATGAGCAACAACACACTCTTCCATGAACTTTCACATTCGCTCGGCCCGGGCACGATAACAGTAAACGGTAACGAAACGACGGTGAACGCGCAGCTCAAAGACCTCGCCTCAGGCGTTGAAGAAGGTAAAGCGGATGTGATGGGCGCTTATAATGTTCTCTATATGATGGAGCGCGGCGAGCTACCAATCTCTGAGAAAGAAGCCTATCTCGCAACTTATTTCACCGGCAAGTTTCGCTCTATGCGGTTTGGCACAGGCGCAGCCCATGCCAAAGGCGCGGCTTATCAATATAATTATTTCCGCAATGCCGGCGCCGTTGAATGGCTCCCTAAGCAAGAGCGGTTTAAGATTGACTTCCCTAAGCTGGAACAAGCTATATCAGATTTGACTGGTGATATTGTTCGCCTTCAAGGAGACGGTAATTACGACGCGGTCAAAGCGTTTTTGGATGAGCATTTACCATTAGATGCAGAAGCCAAAATCGTGCTCGGAAATCTTGACGATATTCCCTATGATATTCGGCCCATTTATCCTGACGGGATTTAAGCACTAACCCCTTAACGCGATTGATTATGTTGGGCTGTAAAAATGAAGGATGATATAATTCAAGAAATTTGTATCCATGATAACGGTTCGCTATCTATCTCTCCTGCAAATGAAACATTTCTATATATCTATCGTGAAACGATGAACGTACATTGGGATAAAGATTTTAATTTCTTATATAGTCCTAAGCCGCCTGAATGGTCTAACTGGACTTACCTCGATTGCTTTAAAAACATACTGGCCGCAACATTAGAACAATCAACGGTTTTAAACATCACTGGTAACACTCGTTGGGTGAATGTTGGAGAAGAATTAAAGAAACAGATTTTGGCCACTGCCTAATTTTAAGTAGCTTCTGAAGTGAACTTTGACCAACTACTCAAATTTGCTTAAATCGGAATGCCCTCTTCCAAACAAAACTCCCTCACAATATCGCGCAATGTTGAGAGCCTGGAATTGATGGAGATATGAGGTTCCAGCCGCTCTCGCAATTTTGCGGCGTCGAGTTTTAATATGGCGGCTTTGACGGGGCCAATACCCGTGACAGGCATTGAGAGTTGATCATAGCCTAGCGCCACTAAAGTTATGGCTTCGAGCGGACGTCCCGCAATGGCGCCGCAAACGGAGACTGGCACTTCATTACGCAAGCAGCCATCCGAAATAAATTTCATGATAGAGACCGCCGCCGGGTGAAGCGGGTCATAACGGTCGGACACCCGCGCATTATCGCGGTCGGCGGCAAAGAAGAATTGCATTAAGTCATTCGCGCCGACTGAGACAAAGTCTGCATGATCACAAACGGACATAACTTGCCAAGCCAGAGACGGCGTTTCGAGCATCACGCCGACTTCTATTTTCTGCGGCAACTCATGCCCCAGTTTTTTGGCGCGGTCGACTTCGCGGTCAAAAAGTTTACGCGCCTCAATGAACTCATCCACCGTTGTGACCATTGGAAACATAACTTTCAGATGCCGCCCCGCCCCCGCCGCCACTAGCGCGCGAAGCTGATACCGCATAAGACCCGGGCGGTCCAAGGCAATACGAATAGCACGCCAGCCAATGGCCGGGTTTTCCTCAGGCACCGGATCCATATATGGCAAGATTTTATCACCGCCTAAATCAAGCGTGCGGAAGGTAACAGGGCGCTGCCCTGCGGCCTCTATCGCTTTGCGGTAAAGCTCTGTTTGCTCTTTAAGACGCGGCATAAACTCAGAAACCATGAATTGAAACTCGGTTCTAAAAAGCCCTATGCCGTCGGCGCCCGCTTGGTCGAGTTGCGGCAAATCAACCAAAAGTCCGGCATTTAATTGCAAGGATATGCGCCGCCCATCAACCGTCTTGGCGGGAGTGAACTTCATTTCCTCATAAGCGCGGCTCATTTCACCCGCAATATTCAAGCGCATTTGAAAGCCCGCCATTTGCGTATCGAGCGGACGAATGTAAGCCGTGCCCTCTTCGCCGTCGAGCAGCACAGGGTCGCCTGTTTCAATCAGGTCGAGCACCCCTTCGGCGCGGCCAATGAGCGGTATTCCAATCGCGCGGCAGATAATAGCGGTATGCGAAGAGGCAGACCCTTCTTCGAGGACAATGCCGCGAAGTTTATTCCGGTCATAATCCAATAGCTCGGCAGGGCCAATTTCACGCGCAAAGATAATGGCGTCATCTGAGATGTTTTTATTACCGGGCCCCAATGCCTCACCTGAAAGGGCGCGCAGGAGGCGATTAGCCAAATCCTCGAGGTCATGAAGCCGCGCACGTAAATAAGGGTCGCGAGATTTCATCAACCGCGCGCGATGCTCATTACGCACACGCTCTACGGCGGCTTCGGCGGTCAGGCCAGAATGCACAGCCTCGCGCAATCGCCCCACCCATTTTCGGTCATAGGCGAACATGCGGTATGTCTCGTAAATTTCTTTACTGGCGCGGGACAGCTTAGCCGTGTCCCCTGCCACCATCGCGTCCACTGAAGCGCGCAACTTTGCGACGCCCTCCTCCAAACGGATTTCTTCTGCCGCAATATTATCAGCCAGCATATTTGCCGGGGCGACTGGCGGCATGTGCAAGTAAGCATGACCTTCTACAAGCCCGCCCGCAAAAGATTTTCCCTGCACGGTTTCAGGTTTGACAGGTGCAAGCGTGATGCCTTTCAGCGCGCCCTTCTTACCGCCGACGCGCTCATCATCCACAATGATTTCCGCTAGCACCATCGCGACTGTCAATAAATCTTCGACTTCTTCTTCGTTAAAGCTCCGCGCCTGAATAGACTGCACAACCAAAACACCCAGGGTTCGGCCTCCGCGCAAAATCGGCACGCCAAGAAATGAATTAAACGGATCTTCGCCTGTTTCAGGACGATAAGAGAAAAGCGGATGGGTCGGAGCGTCCGCCAAATTTAAAGGCCGCGCCGTTAACGCGACATGCCCCACCAAACCCTCGCCCGGTTTCATGCGCGTTTTATGGACAGCTGATTTCTTAAGGCCTTGCGTGGCAGAGAGTTCTAAATCCTCCCCCGGACGCAGCAGATAAATCGATGCGACTTTGACCCGCATCGCCTTAGATATCGCCTGCACAAAGTCATTCAAGCGTTCCTGCACAGACTCTGTGCCGGCCATCGCCATACGAATAGCTTGCATCAATTTGGGCGGCTTAGCCTTGATATTGGGGTCCACACTCACAGGGCGTAATATAGGGGAGCCTTACATCCGATGCGAGATAAATCTTAGTTATATTGATCCAAGGTAAATGAGCGCCCAATAAAAAACCCACCTCAAAGAGATGGGTTTTGAAACTTGATAAAGCGTTTTGGCTTTATTTTTCTTTTTTCTTACGCGCTTCGCCTTTTTTACGGGCTGCGACAATGCCGCGGCCTGTTGTGCGCTCGACGATACGGGCAGATTTACCGCGGCGATCACGTAGATAATAAAGTTTAGCGCGGCGGACTTTACCTTTGCGCTTGATTTGTATTTCCTCGACCAGCGGGGAGAAGACAGGGAAGACGCGCTCAACACCTTCGCCGTAGCTAATCTTACGCACGGTGAAGCTCTCATTCACGCCTTTACCTGAGCGCGCAATACAGACGCCTTCAAAGGCTTGCAGACGGGTCCGTGTGCCCTCGGTAATACGGACTTGGACGATAAGCGTATCACCAGCTGAGAAATCAGGGATGACTTTGCCGCCTTCAAGGAGGCGCGCTTCTTCGGCTTTATTTAGTTTTTCAATCACGTTCATGATCGTCTCCATTTTTATAGGCCGTCCACATATCTGGGCGTCGGGCCTTGGTAATCTTTTCACTTTCTTGGCGCCGCCAGTCTGCGATCTTTTTATGATCGCCTGATAACAGCACCTCCGGGATAGCCCGGCCTTCAAATTCTCGTGGCTTGGTATAGAGCGGATACTCCAGCAAGCCGTTTTCAAAACTTTCCTCCGAAGCACTTTGCGCGTCCCCCAGAACCCCGGGAAGAAGCCGCACACAGGCTTCGATCATCACTTGTGCCGCTACCTCGCCGCCCGCCAATATAAAATCGCCTATGGAAACTTCTTCCATCTGGCGGCCCTCTATGACGCGCTGGTCAAGCCCTTCAAACCGTCCACAAAACGCAATAAGACCCGGGCCCGATGCCAGCTCCCTGACCCGTTTCTGGGTTAGCGGCTTGCCCCGGGGGGTCAAATAAATCAGTGGGCGGCTATCCTTTGCAGTAGCCACACTATCAATCGCTTTTGCGGCCACATCAGGTTTTAAGACCATTCCAGGACCGCCGCCCGAGGGCGGACTATCGACAGTTCGGTGCCTATTAACGGAAAAATCACGTATGTCCACCGTTTCCAGCCGCCAAAGACCGCTTTTTTCAGCCCCGCCAATAATAGACGCGCCCAAGACCCCTGGAAAGCATTGCGGAAACAGCGTCAAAACCGAGGCATGCCACGGTTTTAGGGCGATATGTGAGGCGGTTTCACTCATAAGCGCGGCTTTTAGGGGTAAGACGGGGCGGAGTCACGAAAATCCTTAAAGCTGCCACGTCAGCTGTTCCTAGGGAGAAGGCCTAAGTTGAGGTCTTACTTGAAGCGATTTTAACCGCTCAGAATTCTGTATTGTGGATGTCATATCCTTCGTCCAATATCGGAAAAAGGAGAAGTCACTTATGGGTGTTCGAGATTGGTTTAAGCCGAGAGATAAGAAGGCCAAGGTAGGTTTGATAGATCCAGTTCTTGGCGAGCTTACCTCAAGACCCGATGGATACGCATCAATTGTCAGATTCCAAGGCCGCGAGTTTGAACTCACAATTGATCCTGATGGTGAAGATCTTGAGTCATGTCTTGGGCTTGCGCGCAAGATTGTAGAGGCTTTGGAAGGCATGCACACAAAAGCTAAATCTGTGGCGTCGAATATACTTCTTGAAACATATAATGTTGACTGGCGTTTCTATTCGACAGTCAGTGACGATGTTGAAGACCCACAATTGAGTGCGAATGATTTCGAGCAACGCCTTGAACTGGCGGGCATCGGCGTGACTGGAAGTTTAATAATAGACTTTTGTTTCAATGACGATAACCTATTTGCAGGTCATTCTATTTTCGTTACGTCATTTGATGGTGATAAGCTGAACGACGTTGATGCCTCCTTGTTCGGATGAGACGTCAAAAGCCACATAGATTAAATCTGTTGCGACTTTTAAACTATAGAAAATATCGCCGTGAAAGCCTATTTCCGGCGAATACTGCCTCATTGCCAAAACATTACCTGCGGCCGTTTTTGAGAGCCTAAAGCCGCTCCCCTACTCCGCCTCCTCCACCTTAATCACGACCCGCCCCGCTTTCATATCCACCTTGGGCGTCGCCTCTAGTGTAAACGGGTGGTAAAAGCTTGCGCCCTCTTTGGGCTTTATCTCTAGCAGATCGCCTGCGCCGAAATCTTGCAGTTTCACAATCGTCCCGATGCGCTTGCCATCCGTTGATTTGACCTCAAGCCCGACCAAATCAGAGGCATAATATTCATCTTCTTCGGGCGCGGGGAGGTTTTCGCGCGGGACGTAGAGCTTGGTCGATTTTAGGCTCTCAGCTTGTTCTCGGCTCGTGACCTCGGGGCAAATAATCGCTACCGCGTCTTTGACTTTTCGGTGAGATGTCGGGGTCAGCACGACCTGCCCTGCCTCGGACAAAAGCGGGCCATAGTCTACGCAGCTTTCAGGCATATCCGTGAAGGGTTTTAGCTTCACTTCGCCTTTGACGCCAAAAGCGCCCGCAATCGCGGCCACACATATCAAATCCAGTTTACTCACAGACGCGCCATAAGCATAAAAAGCCGCGTTGTCATGATATTTAGCCTAAATCCGTGACGAAAGTCACAGATTTCTACCTCTAAATGGCTTCCACTATGCAAACGGGGCGCAATGTAGATGCTCGGTTACATCCGGGGCGTGTGGGCATCTTGGGCGATGATATTGAATGCTGTGCCCCGCAGCCAATATCATCGCCACCTTTCCAAACAAGACCCCCGCTCAATTCCATTCGGCTTTCATTCATTTTCAATATGCAACAAAGGCAAGACTTTGGAGGATTAGATCATGATACGCCTATTTACCCCTATTTTAGCCTGCTTGGCTTTTTCATCTCTGGCCTTGGCCCACCCTGAACAGGACGCAGCGCCTAAAGCGCCTGTCAAACTCTCCGCCATGGCAACGCCGCAGCTCCCCTCCAAATCAGAGATTCAAGAGGCCATCAAGCAGATGCCGGATATGAACGCCTTGATGGGCGACATGATGCTGCTGATGAAAGACGAAAAGTTTCGCAAGAATATGGAAAGCTCAGCGCTCGTCTTTAGTGATAAACTGGAAGACTCCGGCGCCATGGAAACAGGCGCAAATGGCCTGCCGGATATGAACAGCGCCTTAGCCGTGATGATGGAAACCTTTTCGGACGAAGAGGCCATGGGCGGCATGCTCGACACGATGATGGGTTTGGCCACAGCCATGGAAAAGCACATCCCAGAAAACGCGCAAACGGTGCCTTTGGAGAGCCTCAAACACGCATTGCCTCAGGAATAGGCGCTGAAAAATCTTATACTGACGGCCAAATTTAATTAGGTCGCAAGATAAAAGGTCTATACACTGTAATTATAGGGCCTAGAGAAACGGCCTGAAATCGACGTTATGTGGAGGCTCTTATGTCTAAACGTCACCGTAAAGCTAAAGACATATTGAGCTCTCAGAGCCCTAACGGAGCGCATCCTCAATATGGCGTCTATGACCCTGATATGTTTGAAGCGCCTAAAGGAAAAAAGCGTAAGGGAAAGCACAGACGGGAATCGCATAAACACAAAGTGGCGTATTATGATTAGTCTAAATTTCGTTTTTTAAAAATACAATAAGCCTCAAAAAACAGGCAGTCTTAGCTTGTTCTTTCTTAGCTTGTTCTTTTGAGCCGCTATTGCGAAATTCAGACAACGTGCGCAAAGCGCACGCCCTAAACTGCCGCCTTAATCGCCTCAACCAAATCCGTCTTTTCCCAGCTAAAGCCGCCTTCATTATCAGGTGTACGGCCAAAGTGGCCATAAGCGGCTGTGCGTGCGTAAATCGGATTATTCAGCTCTAAATGCTCACGAATGCCGCGCGGGGACAAATCCATAACTTTGCGGATAATCGCTTCGATCTGATCGCCAGAGACTTCATTACCATCATCAACATTGACGTAGATCGATGTCGGGTTGGGCACGCCAATCGCATAAGAGACCTGAATATCGACCCAAGGCGCGAGGCCAGCGGCGACGATATTTTTCGCGAGGTAACGCGTGGCATAGGCGGCTGAGCGGTCAACCTTTGTCGGGTCTTTACCGCTAAACGCGCCGCCGCCATGCGGGGCCATGCCGCCATAAGTATCGACAATAATTTTACGGCCCGTAAGGCCTGCATCCCCGTCAGGACCGCCAATGACGAATTTACCTGTCGGGTTAATATGCCAGATGGTGTCATCCGTAATCCAGCCCTCAGGCAGAACTTCATGAATATAAGGCATGACCAGAGCCGCGACATCTGCGCTCTCCATGCTCGCATCCAAATGCTGGGTGGAGAGAACAATCGCTTTGGCGCGGACGGGTTTGCCGTCCTCATAAGACACTGTGACTTGTGATTTGCTATCAGGGCCAAGTTGGCTCGCGCCTTCATGTTTGCGGGCATGGGCAAGGCGCTCAAGAATTTTATGGCTGTAATAGACAGGAGCCGGCATAAGATCTTCGGTGTCTGAACAGGCATAGCCAAACATGATACCTTGGTCGCCGGCACCTTCTTCTTTGTCCGAGCCTGCATCGACGCCTTGCGCGATATGGGCGGATTGTTCGTGCAGCAGGTTCGTGATCTCGACCGTCTCGTGGTGGAATTTGTCCTGCTCGTATCCGATGTCTTTGATACAGGCGCGCGCGATATCCTCGATCCGCCCCATATAGCTATGCAATTTTGCTTTGTCGGCCAGCCCGACCTCACCGCCGATAACAACGCGGTTGGTGGTCGCAAAGGTCTCTGCAGCGACGCGGGCTTCGGGCTCTTGAGCGATGAATGCGTCAAGGACGGCGTCACTGATGCGGTCACACACTTTATCGGGGTGGCCCTCGGAAACGGATTCCGAAGTGAAAACATAGGATTTACGGGACATGAACGTGCTCCAATTAGATGCTAGCGCCACGTCAGGAAGCCGTTGTGGAGGAATAAACTTCGCTCTCGCCTACCCGCGCGGCACGTCCCCGTCAATCTTATTGCGGTGTCGCGTTGCGGCACCCCCAAGAAGGCCAAGTAAAAGCAGTGTAAACAGCGGCCAATCCCCCATACGCGCATAAAGTGTGGGGGATAACGGCACAGGTACAGGCGAATCCAAATACCCCGCAGCGTTAAGTGCGAGGCTGGCGATAACCTTGCCCTGCGGATCAATCACCGCAGAAATTCCCGTATTGGCAGAGCGAATCACAGGCAAACCTTGTTCAATTGCACGGGCTTGGGCTTGCATTAAATGCTGACGCGGCCCAGCACCCGTTCCAAACCAGGCATCATTGGTGATGATTAAAAGGACATCCGGGCGCACGTCGTCCCGCTGCATATCTTCGGGAAAGATC
>ENA-ORXR01001055-ORXR01001055.1-marine-metagenome-genome-assembly--contig:-NODE-1055-length-31251-cov-14.558446_pt1 | contig 31251 bp, 46 predicted proteins | sample MGYA00237866_ERZ511479 | MGnify/ENA metagenome assembly ERZ511479
TCAATCCTCCACGTGAATACTGACCAGTCAGGGGGGCTACCGGGCTCAATATCCGAATATTAAGGAGATATGCTACAGATGATCCTTTGGACTTCTCGGCAGAGCCAATGCTGGAGGATACTTAGGACTTGCACGTTGCGTCCGCGGTTGCGGCGCACCTGGAGGCGTTGCTTCACTGGGGGAAGCGCACGCGCGGGTCTCGAGTACAGCGGCGGCGGCGTCATGCTGGATCTGTGCCGGGCAGCCGGCCGAATAAGCGGCGTAACCTTGCTCAGGTTCGCGCGGTACTTTGAGAGATTATTTTGGTGTCAATGGGCAGCCGCCTGTATATGACGGGGGGGACTTTGAGCGTCGCTTCTGCGTGCCGCGCAGCGTGTTTCTCCGCACCTATAGCGCTGTGCAGGACCGACTTCTTTTTGCGCAGCGGATCAACGCGACAAGCCAACTCCAGGCGCACCCCTTGAAAAAGGTGGTAGCAGATTTTAGAGTCATTGCGTATAAGGAGGCACCCAACAGGCCCGATGAATACGTGCGACTGTCCGCTTCAACCATTGCTATGTCGGTGCGAGAGTTGAGGCCGCCGGCGGGCACGTGGCCGGCGTCAGCGCTGCTGTTGCATATCATGGTGCCGCCGCCGCCGGCGGTCAGGCGGCCGGCGCCGGCGAACTGGCGTCGGCGGAGCTGCCGGCGGTTGTCGGGGGGGCCGAGCGAGACGGACTTGCTACCGCCGCCGCTGGCTGTCATGCGGCCAGCGGCGGCGGACTTGCGGCAGCGAAGCCGGCGGCGGGTGCCGGGGGGGCAGGGCGTGACGGACTTGCTGCCGCCGCCGCCAGCGGGATGGCGGCCAGCGGCGACGTGCACACCCTTGTAGAGGGCTTAGTGGGGGCGGGTGCGCCACCCCCCCCGGTCATTGCGCCTGGGGCCTGGCTGCCTGAAGGCACTTTTGGGCATTCCAAGGGCGAGTGGACCGAGATACGGAGTGAGAAGGAGCACATAAGCTACGACATGACCTGTCAGAGGATGTGCGAATGGACAGGGCCACGCTTCTTGAGCGAGACCGGTAACTAGCGCAGCACAAAAAGGTTCTTCTTCTCCCGCTCTGCTGGTGTTTTTTCCATTCGACTTGTTTGTCCTCGCGTGGGTCTCTATATTGACGCCTCAGTCAAAACCTTCACTGGGGCGGAACTCCCCAGTGGCCGGCGTGGCAGCGGCGCATGACACGGCCAAGGGATGTCACTGTCGCGAGCAAAGACAAATGAAGTTCGAAAAAGAACCCCTGCCCCACGAGGGAAAAAGATTCTTTGAACTCGTTGAAACATACACACACCACTCACCACAAGTACTCGGCCTTGCTGTCATCCTCATCAAAGTCGTCCCCATCAGTGTGGTCCTCATCCTCAGCATTTCCCGCGCCAACGTCGCGCACGGGAAAAATAGGCACCACAAGAATACCATCATTCTAATCGTAAAGCATCTTTGTCGCGGTGGCAAGGGCTGCCGCCGCATTGGCCTGCTTTCTGACCAGCGACCGCCGGCCACGGCTCGCTGCACCGGAGCCGGAGGCCGATACCGGAGGTGCAGATCTACTCGCCGCCGTCGTCAAGCGCGCTCCTTCGAGCTCATCAGGTCTTGCGCCGGTCGCCGCCGGTGCAGATGCCGGCACCAGTGCTGCTTCAGCAGCCGGCGCCTGCGCCGGCGGCGACCGTGGGGTCAATGCTGATGTCAGAGCAAGTGTATCGAGTGTCGTCACTCCCTCCGCTGGCACATCCGAACAGGCAGTTGGCGTAGAGGCGGCGGCCGTCCCAGCCAGTGACGAGATTTTAACAGGCGGGGACACGTTCAGCCCGGCCGCCGCCAATAGCTTTCCGGCATGCGTGTGAAGGAAGGAGACTCAAGAGTATCCCGCATCTCCGCACCGTTGAAGAACGCAGCGGTCGTACGCTCAGATGGTGCTTAGGCCAGCGCGGACAACGCGTCGGTTCTTGCCTTCAGCATGCGGGACGCGCGAATGTCCTCTGCCTGGTTCCGTCTGGCCGCCTTTGCGCCGCGCGGGCGCGACTGGTACCCACCGGTCCCCAGGTCATTTCCATCGTCGACCGAGTCGCTCTTGGCGCCGCAGCCGCCGGAAGAGCCGCCGGCTAATCCTGTACCGGCGGCGCCGCCGTCGGCATCGGCCCCGGGGGCCCCACTGAGCATGTCAACGTGCGGCAGCACCCGCCAGCACGGTACCTGTTCAACAGGACCCATGCGCAAAGCACTTGCTTGGTCTTGCGCTTGGTTGTCTTGCCCTTGGCCACGTCTGCCGCGCGGTCCTGGCGCATCGCCTCGTACACAATGGTGCCACAGAAGCGCGCCATCGCCGCGCTGATCACGTCCTTATCACTCGGTCTCCTCGTGAGCTCCATACGCTGAACCACAAAGTAGTGGGAGCCAAACCGGTTGACGCCGTTGGGGATCTTTTACCACTGCTTCTTCACTCCGCCCGCTCCCTGATCAGTGCGCCAGCGGACGCCAGGGCGTCCCGCCAGCAGCCGCTTCCACGCCGACACAATCGCAGCCCAAAATTCCGGCCACTCCGGTCCGTTCTTCTCACAGGGTCCTGTGACAAGCTCAGGTACACTCGGAAGAGTGCAACGCGCTTCTCGCAAGTCCTTCCCGGCCCAGACCCCATCACGGGCGCCGCGTACATAGGCGCAGCAGCTCCAGAGCCGACGGCGTCGACGTGGACTACTTCTCCACTTGCGGCGTCGCGCCCGAAGCTGCCGCCGGCTTATCCTTGTCGGCGTCCTGGTCGTGGCTCGCTCACTGTTCGTGGCCCGCCGCCGTTGTGACCACCGGTGCCTCCCCCGGCGCCAGGCGTTGCCGGAGGCAGAGTTGAGACTGACGGGGGGTGCACGGTTCCTGCCGGAGACCGGCATTCGGCCGATGAGAGTTGAGCACCGTCGGCCTCGAAGTGACCTCGCGCTGGCGGCACAGACTCCCCGCCGGCTTGACCTTTCCCGTCGGCCGGCGGCGGCGCCTGTCGGCCGCAGCCTTGAAGACGGCTGTCCCTGGCAGGTGAAGAGCTGCCGCCGGCTTGTAGCGACAGACGATTTACAGGCGGCGTGCTGACGTCTGCCGGCAGGGAAGGACTTCTGCGTTGCAGCGCGCAGCTGTTCACCTCCACCGAACGGCGGTGCCCCGTCAGTCAGGCGTCGTCTGTCGACGCCGCCGGCTTGACGCGGGACGCGACCATCCGGCGGCCCCCGGTCGTTGAGCGGCGACGAAGATGCCGGTCCCTTTCCCCCGCCCAAATGGCCGCCGCCTCGTGACGGTCGATTGGCACGCGGCGGATTCCAGCTTCGCCGGCTTGCAGAGGATCGCGACAAGCCGGCGGCGTCCTGATGTTGCACTTCCGCAAAGGCGCCCGTCCGTGCCCCTCGCCTCAGTTTCCGCCGGCCTGTTCCGGGCGCCGACCAGCCGTCGGCGCCCAGCTGTTGCGCGGCGGCGACGGCGCCCTGTCTTTCTCGCCGTCCCAGCTGCCGCCGGTTTGGTGCGGGTCCGGGCCAGCCAGCGGCGCCCAGTTATTTCGCGGCGACGACGGCGCCTGAGTTTTCTCTCTGCCTCAAGTTCCGCCGGCTTCTTACGGGTGACTAACAGCCGGCAGCGCCCAGCTGTTGCGACGAGGCGACGGCGTCCGTCTTTGCCTGCCGTCCCAGTTTCCGCCAGCTTGGTGCGGGTGCGGGTCCTCCGGCGGCGCCCGTTTGTTGCGCGGTTGTGACGGCGCCCGTCCTTGCCCCCCACCCCAGTTGCCGTCGGCTTGTTGCACGTGTCGACCAGTCGGCGGCGCCCAGGTGCTGCGCTGCGCCGGCGACAGCGCCTGGCCTTGCGCACTGCCCCAGCTGCCGCCGCCTTCGTGCGGTCGACCTTCAGGCGGCGGCGCCGTGTACCCGCCGGTAGACGAGGACCATTGTTGGCCGGCGCCCCCCCACAACCAAATCCTTGACGCCCAGGTCCACCGCACGAGAGTGTTGACGTTTATCAGGATGGGCAACTCCCGAGATGACACAAGCAGGTACACCGCGCGAGCGCGGAGATCTGCTCCTGGTGCCACCGACGCTGGTCCCTCGTCCGCTCCGTGTCGCGGTCTGGGCCGGGCTTGCGGTTCATGGTGGGGGATGGGAGAGTCGGGGGGCTCTGGAGCACAATGGCTGAAGATCAGGAAAGGCAGGGTGGGTAAAGAACTAGACGCAACGCAACGCACAGGGCACTCCGCCGGCTGTCATCCAGCACCGGAGGTGTCTCCAAGCACAAAGGCGCGCGCGGGAGGTCCCCTGCAACGGATGGAGATACAAGGTGGGGATGGGAGCAGCCGACGGCGTCCCAACAGCATGGCGCGAGCCGCGCCGGCGGAAAGTGCGGGAGTCGCAAGCAGAGACGGGGCGGGGGTGGCTGCCGCCGGCGTCCCACGCAAACGGTGCGAGCCGGGCACGCGAAAAGCGCGGGAATAGCGCACCGGTGGTGCACACGCGCGCAGGCGGTCGCTCAGATGAAAGGGCGGGGCGTGCCGGCCGCCAGCGGACGGCATGTTCATACGCCGACGCCGGAGGCCGACTACACGTGTCACGGGACGCTAGCGCAAAGCATCAGCGCGCGACCGCAGCCTAGAGGCCTCCCCGGGGAGCGACCTGAGGAGCCGCGGATGCCCGCCAGAGCAGCTCCCCGTCGCACGCGTGCGTTGCAGAGGGGAACGCGGGGTGCTGCGTGCGCGCCAGAGCAGGGGGGTCCCCGAGACCGCTCCGGGATGTGCATTTGAGCCCCCCCGAACCGCCTCCCCGGAGAAAAGGCGCCACGCAGCGCCACCCACGATGCAGGTCACCTTGACACTGGCACAGGGCCTCGTTCGTGCCCCCATATCGGCCAGATCACCGCCTCGTGGAAGCGGCTGATGCACCACCCACCCCGCGCGTGACACGAGGGCCCCACTGGACCGATTTGAAGCGGGGTGTGGGCCTGTCGCCACCAGGGACCAAAGAAATCTCACCATGGGCCGCGTGACCCCTGGCGGTGCTCGATTCAACTTTCTTTCCAATATATCTTTCGACACTTCCAGCAGCCCGTTGTATGGCTTCGTTAGAGCTGGAAACTTCCAAAGTTGTCTGACTGAATGCAAACTGGTCACGTGATTGACTGCACGACAGCGCCGATCTTCAAGCGCCGGCCCACAGACACTGTCCTTTTCGACGGTTCCGGAAAGGCGGCTTCAGAGCAGGCGAATGCCGCCACCAGCGATGGCGTGGGAATTCTTTCTTTGCGGAATATTCTGAATCGAACTATCTGTTGGACCGCGCGGTGCCTGCCTCCGCCGTGTGTCGGCAGAGCATCGCGCTGCACACTCCTCCTAAGGTCCTCGATCGAGAGCCGCGTCTCTGCGCTGTCGCGTGCGGCTATTCATCTGTAGCTAGCCCGCTAGGTGTCATCCGGAAATGAAATCGTTTTGCATGGTGTCGGCAGGGCGACAAGTTTTTGTCATTTCGTGGCGCTTCTTTTAAATGCGTGAGCCTGACTTTCGGTGAATCTACTGGGTTTCCAAGAGTGCGCACAGACATCGCAAAGGTGGGACCCGTTCTTGTCCAGACGGAAGCCTTTTCGTCGATCCCTCCCGGACCTCGTGATTGCCCGGGCATATGCCCGATTTTACAACACTTGGGGGTCGACGTTGCTACGCAGGCTTCCCCCATCTTCATGCAACAATCTCTGGAGCATGTTGCCCCTGTTATCGGTAACTACAGGACCGGCAGGAGCCCTCTTGTATGCGAAACATGGGGAACCGCTCAGCGTCCTCCGCGTAAGCAAACGTGGCATGATGCATTTGGGGTTCCAGAACTTGGGCGAGACGTTGTTGGGTGTGCTCTAACGGCAGGCGCCTCCTCCCGCAGGCGGGGAGCATGCTTCTTGGGCGGCACGATATTGCACGATGCCCAATTTTGGCCGATCCGAACTACAACACGAATTGACGGGGTACTTTCATTTTCATGTATGACTTGTGCCTCTTGACATGAGATCTTGTTTTAACGCCTATTGTCAATTGTCGCTTAAAATTCTGTCGAATCGGTGAAGCAGAGCGGTGCACGGTCGTGTCGACGACGACGACGCAGTTCGGGTGTGCATACGGTCTGCGCAGTGCACCGCGTCGCTCGATCAATCACGAGCTCGTTTCTCACCCCAAAACCGTGTCAGACGCTGGTTGAGATTGCCTGTTTGCCCGCACGCCGACAATGTTCGCTCGTCGGCCATTCAAAAAGAACTCCAACACTCCTTGGCGACATGGATGCGAGGTCGATTTGACGACATGAAGAGCCCTGTCAAGTCTCGGCACCTCTTCTCAAGTTTAGCTTAGTAAACTAACCGGACTGGCTGGTAACTCGCAGAGAGAAGTGTAAATGGGCGAGAAGCACAAAAACAGTGACGCACTCGACAAGCCAGAGAAGGTTCGCAGGAGAGGTCGCACATCCAATCCGTGCGCGAATGGTAAAGCGAACGGTGGGTGGGGTCTTTCGCGCAATCCCACAAACCGACGTTGTCGGCACCGCGTTCGGTGACCTCTGGAGCCATCGCGACGGACCCCATTCTCGGCGACCGAAAACTCGTCTCAGCTGTTGCTGACGCATTTTCCTCCTTCGTTTCTGTACCAACACAGCTCAGACCCAGTTTTTCCCGCGTCGCCCTACCCCCCCTCCCCCACCGCTCCCCTAACGTGTCAGTCCCCGCGGAGCGAACGCAAGATGGGAAAGACAGCACAGCAGCGGGAACTTCAGGCCAGACGGCAGCATCCTGAAATGAGGTGGGTCGCCTCCCAATCTCCCCGCGAGACGCGGCTTTCGGAAGCCACTTTTCGCACTCTGTAATTATATTTCCGGGAGTTCAAAAGCTGTTGATATGGAAAGAGTGCTTTCACTTCTGCAGCCATTCCTCTTGACAGTCATGAGAAGGATCGATGGTACACAGGCCACTGATAAGGAATACTATCCAAGTTGCGTGAACAAAGATAAAACTTTGAAAGAACGATACTTGCTCAGCGTCTGAGACCCGCATGCACGACTTGGTACGGACGTCTTGAAAGCGGTGTACTAGTGACGGGTGCGCAAACCACTTAAAAACCTCGCTGGAGCGTGTGAAGGGATCGTTTCTCCTTATCCAGCATGATCGTCCGTTCTCATCAGGGCAGATTTATTCAGGGGCTTACGTGAATGAATGGCACTCTGATATAATTGATAGATTTAATTGCATAAAATCAGGCTCCGAAAAAGCAAGCCTGATTTTGCGTAGACTTCTCTGAATAGCACCACAATTTTAATGGTTCTGAAGCGGATAAACAAGAGTACAACGACTTGACAGTCGTCAGACGAAGGCATTTCTCTACCTCAGTTCACTTGACTGGCCAACCGGTTCCGGACGCTCGAAGCCGGCACGAGACAGCCAGTAATATGTTAGAAGAATACTGGATAGCAGTGAGCGAAGTCGGGCCACATCGTCGACAGCGAAGGCGATCGGCAAAATCGGCGATTTCTTGTCTTTCGTCGCGCGCGGCAGCTGACGGGCGGCCTATACAGTCAATACCCGGTTTTAGGCGCTCCACTTATATGACCCTCTGTCATAATAGTGGGAGGATCGCGATCAACAATCTGCTCGGGATCGATCGGGCGATTGACCGATTGTCCGTCCCGCACCCCAATTAAGAGGAATTGAAGTACCCAGAAGAAGGGGGTACGACAAGGTGCCCACGCTTACAAAGCCACGCGTAGGCCCAGCGGTCGCCACACTGGCAGCTGGGATTTGAATTCGGATTTAACAGCCCAATCTGAAATGATTGTGTATCGCAAAAGCAGGCAACTATCAAGGGCTGGCCCAAAACGATTGGTCCCCGGACTCAGTCCCGACGCTCCGTCCCTAACTTCCAATGTCTAGACCGCTCGGACGACGTTTTTCTGGCCGCACGAAGCGCTTTGCGCGGCGGGGTGCTGAAGGGAAGGACCAGACTTGGGCAACGAAACGGGCCGCGCCCGGCGTTTCCGGTCTCTCCAATCCGCGATCCGCCGCGGTCCAGAACCGCGGCGCGGAAGCCGGTACCGCCAACGTGCGTACCTACAACCTACCCACACTGTGCCTGCTCCGTGTCGCGCGGTCTTGCTTCCCCCTTGTGCTCCCGACGCGTCAATCACCGACCCTCCCGGGTCGCGCCCATCAGTTCCGGTCGAGATCGACGCACTCGAGGGCGCCAACATTGCGTCGTTCTCCTCAGAGCCTGCGCGGCCGCCAGCCGACGGCGATGCGGTGCGTGCGCCTCCACACACAGGTAGCGGCTGCACCACCGAGGCGGGCGCGACGAAGCCACGGGACGCGCGGCCGCCAGCCGACAGCGATTCGGTGCGTGATAGTCGTTCAAGGGCAGCTGCTGCACCACTGGGGCGGGAGCGCCGACGCCATGGAACTCAGCGCGCAGCGCGTGCTGCACAACCGGGAGATGGAAAAGGCGGCGTCTTCGAACCCGCTGGTGGGCGGTGCAGCTGGCACGTCCGGGATTGGGGCGCCGTCGGGCGCTTCTATGAACGCAGACCTCATGAGCGGTGCACACAGGTCTCCCCTCATGTGCGCCTCGGTGCCGCCGTGCGTGACGCGTCGGACAGAAGGCACACCCAGCCGGTCGGCGTCTGCACGCACCGCGGCCGCGGGCCACCTGTCCTTGTCGACGGCCACCACGTACACGGCCGCTGCGTCGCTCTTGCCGGCAATGGGCATACGATACCGGGCGTCCGCCATCCAGCCCGCCTTGGTCACACTAATGGAGTGCACGAAGAACACAGATGACGACCAGGCTGGACCGCCACCAATCTTGGCCGTCATCTCGGCGGCAGTAAGGCGTGCCGCAGCCCTCGGGAAGCGGTCCCAAAGCACAAAGGTGATGGACAACGTGTCCACAGGCACAAATTCCAAAGTGGCCACCTGTCGCTGTTCGTTCTGCAGAGGCCAAAACCGCAACGCGCGCGCGTAGCTGCCAATCAAGAACGCCAGCAGCGGCGGCAGCGAAAGCTTCCGCGGCAGCAACGCCGCCGCCGAACTCTGGATGGGGCCTGCGACAGCCGCGCAATCTGGAGTCACGCGCACCGGGCCGCCTTGCGCCACGTTCAGGTGGTTGGAAGTCGTGCTCGCGCCGTCCTGTCACCCCGTGGCGGGGTTGGCGGTCAATAGGCCGTCCAAGACGGCCGCCACGATGGCTTTGACTCCTATCGTCTGGTGGGAGAGCGCTTGAAGCACAGCGCAGACCACAGCCTCCTCGGGCGAGTCGCGCTGTGGGTCAGCGCCCGCACGCGCCGCGGTCGCGTGGCGGTAAAGCGCCTCCGCCAAGACCTCCCACAGCCAGGCGGGGGCCGCGGCTGCCAGAAATCCCTTCATCGGGCCCACGAAGCCGCTGACGGTGGTTTGGCAGCCTTTGCAGAGCTCGGCCGCAACGGCGTCGGCCCACAGCATCGGCGGCGACGCCTCGTCCCAAGGGCACGCCGGCCCCGGCCCAAGGCTCTTCGCCCCTGCCGCCACGGATTCCAGTGCCGCAGGTAGTATCCTCCGTGTCTTTCGTCCTGGAGAAAAACGTCGCACAACGGCGGCCGCGTTGTGAGCTTAGTTTTCCGTCGAACACCCACCCACCAACGGCCACAGCTCGTTCACCATGGGGGCCAACGCCTTCAGCACTGTGGCATCCACGAGATTGTCACGGGGACTGGCCACGACTGGTGCGCTGCTGGCGGCGTCGGCGGCGGCGGCGGGGACGCGGAGGCGGCCACCGTCCTGACAGCGGCCACACGGCGCGACGACTGGGCCACCGCTGCGGCCGCCCCTCCGACGTTGCGGGCCTTCGTCTTCGGTGTGGGGGGGTGGGGTGCCAGCCTCGACGGCCACCGTCACGGGCGGCAATGAGCACGCGGCCAGCACGATGACGCAGGCGCGGATGCCGCTGCTTGCCACCGATGCGCGCGGGGCCCGAGGTAGCGCTCGCGGCGTCCGCGGGATGTTCTGCCGCGAATCGTTCACACGTGCAGCGCGTGTGAGGCATGGCAGAAGCCCGCCACGGCGCACAAAATGGTAGAGGCTCCGACCCGCGCTCCCTCAGGGTGGCCGCGTCACCAGCTTGGCAGATGCCGGCGCCTCCCGCGCATTTATGATGGCCAGCGACGGTCCCATTGCCGCCGATGGCACCCCGGTCACGTACTCTGTCGCTGAAGATGTTCCAGAAGTTAAGGCGGCGCCTGGAGGCTCGGCCGTCACCTGCGGCACCGTCAGGACTGGCGGCGCCACCGCGCTGGACACAATGCGCAGCGGCGTCGGCTGCTTCGTGTCTGCATCTTCCAGAGACCTGGACAGCGTGGATCCGAACGGGCCGTCGTCGGCCGAGCCGGCCCCCCTTTCCGCTCCGTCTGCCGCGTCGGCCCCGGCACCGTCGGCATCTACGCCATCGGCCGCGCCGACGCCCGACACCAGAACGAAGGATGACGCCCGTGCCGCTGAGAGAGGATCCCGGTAGTCCCATCCCAGGAACGACGCCACGGCTCCGGAAGAGGGCCACGACGGCGTCGACGGGCCACACGGCGGCACGTCAAAATTTAGCCAGACGCGCCCTGCCCGGCAGTACCGACTGGAATATCGTGGAGCTACTCCGACGTGGCGCGTCGCGCTCGGCTTCCAGCGCCATTACCGCGTTGTCCAGCACGCTGTTGAGCTCGCTCCCCGTAACGGGCCCGTCGGGATAGGTTCGATGCGGAGGGTACCACTTGCCTTTGGCAGCGAACACGCTATCGCAGATAGTTGGCCGGTGCGCATTCGGAGGGAAGCTGCGTCCAAAGACTCAGCCGACACTATCGGCCGCGCCCCAGTGCTCCGCCAGGCGCACGAGTTCCACTAAGAATAACCCTTTCCTTGTTCCACAGGCGACCACCGTGTCCCCGGAGAGTCGCGGGAATCTTCACGCTTGACTTGACCCACTTGTGCCCACCGTATCCCCTGTGGTTAGATGGTACCCCCACCGTCTGTAGCATCCCACACCCCCTCTTTATTTCCTTGAGAAGGTCCGGTTGCGGTGGCGGCAGCGGGCACGAGGCCGAGGCGTACCGGTCCAAGGTCAGAGCGCACCAGGTTCTAGGCCAAAGTGTACCCGTAAAGGACCAAAGCAACCCGGGAGAAAAGCATCGCCACGCGGTCGAATTTCACCATTCGGCCGTCCCTGACGGAAAAGGATACGTCTTCCGGCGGCGGTAACAGCAGGGAGAAGACCGAGGTTCCGAAATATAGGCAAGCAAGGCCGAAGGCGTGATCCCGGGCGTGACCGTGTCGGCGTCGCGGTCCTCCGGCCTCTGCGGCCCGGGGATCCTGCCGCCGGTCTTGTCCGACGAGTCGCTACCATGCGGTGCTGTCCACGCCACTGACCCCGCCAGGCTACTGCCGCATCGCGACCACAACGGTCAGGCTCGGGGTATCCACCTGGCTTCTCGACGAGGCCTTTGTACTTGTGCAGTCGGCCGGGAGTCTTGTCAGGCTGCTCACATGTCGTCTAGGGTAGGTGGCGCCTTCCCGTCGGAAGCAAGACACCGCCGCAGAACCAAGTTGAGACCCGGAGAGGGGTATTCCAGCCATCCTGGCCGCCATCCAAAGGCACCGGCGTGGACGGGAACCCGAGTACGCAACATATAAGTATTCATCGTGAAGTCGACCAGCGGTGAGATAGGAAAAGCTGAAAATTGCTCCCTCAGTATACCACTGAGTCAACTGCCGTGTGACCATTTGACCACGGGAGTGCGGGGGGGGGACACGCCCAATGGGGCCGCTAAAGGGGGGGGGTGGGATTCGGGCCCCACCAGGGAGATGGTAGAGAACACTTTTGCTCTTTGCGTGATTCCAGCTGCCTGGTGGGTCTCAGAGCGCTTCTCTTGCCATCATAGACACATAGGGGATTGCTACCGCGCACATATTGGGGCCCCGCCTGCGCTCCCACCGTCGCGGAATCGCATGCGCGCGCCGCCGACGATTTGACGCCGGCGCTTCGGCGCGACGCCGCCATGGTGCCGGATCTGGCTCCTGTCGACATCCCTACCACCTTCGCGCCCAGCGCGGCCCGTCGGGCCGCTCACCACCGGCACCGCATTGCAAGGCTACTTGCGGGTGCGGTATCGGCTTCTTCGTGATCCTGTACGATATTCTTTCTTGTACACGTCTGCACTTTCCTGTAGAGTGCGCCTACTTGTTTGGTGTGCTCTAGTCGTGTCGTCTCAGAATGGAAGCGATGTCCGACTGCGTGAGGACGCCCCACTCGGCTTGTTCTTTTTCCTGACGACCTGCTGTCTTCTTCTATGCTTCTTTCTCTGTCTTTTAACAAATCTTAGCTCGTACCTCCGCTTCTCTATCGCCGTTACAGAAGCGTTCGCAACAGCGACTGCTCTTTCATTTTAGCCTTTTTTGGCACCGCCTTCCCCCGGCACGCCCACACCCCGCCGCTCGCCTCCCCTACGGCCCCTTCCCCTCCCTACCACAGTGGTTCCGGCGGTTCTTTAATTGGCACCTCCTCTTCAGGGCCTTTCAGAATCCGGGTTTTTCAGCAGAATCTGGGACATATCCAGATATATCCGGATATATCCGTTGGAGGATTCTCGCTATCCAATGTGAGAGCAAAACAGAAGACACTGCTGGAAAGCTCACCTCGTGCTCAGGCTCTTCGTAGAAAGACTGCTGACCATAAGATGTTGCTGCGAGCAGGATGCCGCTGCTTTCAAAAAGGTGCTTTATCCGAATCTTTATTCCGAAGCCCCTGCTCCTCATGCCTCACGATCGACGCATGGGTCTGCATCAACCGCTGTGGCATCCCCCTCTGTATCACCGCATGTTCCCCGACCCACACATTTTGCAGCACCGCCCCCTGTCCCTTACGTTCGAAACTCCTCTACGACTTCGGCTCCACTTGCATCCTTGCTTCCACCGTCGCCTGCCCCACCAGTGGCAGACGCGACAGCGGACTCGGCCGCTGAGGAGGCGAAACACGTGGCAGCAGACAAGATGGCCGACGTGGTGCCAGATGTTGGAGCAAATGCGGCCGTAGAGGCGACGGTAGACGCGGAACCACAGGCCGGGGCTGATGCGGCCGCAGATTCGTCGGCAGGCTTGAGCATGGCCGACAGACTCATGTACCAGCACAATTCTGCGCATGGCGGCATCTCCGACGCGAAGCAGCTCAGCTTTTTTTCCAGGACGCAGCACACGGCGTACGAGGCGATTTCCAAGCTCAACATCAACGTAGCGCCTTATGGGGCGTCGCTCCACGACGGGGTCCGCCGCTTGATCGTGCTGACCAATCCTGAGGAGGCCCTGACGCACCGGTGGATACGGGTCCTGGACAGGATAGGTTCTGTTGCCGATGGTGACGAGCACGCGGAGCGGATAATCAATATCGGCCTCTCGTTTGACTACGGGCACCTTGAGATGGACGCTTTGACTGGGACCAACGCGGCGCTGCTCGAGAAACGTATCTTGTCGACACTGCTGGGAAGCTGTTTCCACAGCGGGGGGGAGGATAATGCTGCCGACGGAGCTGTCCCTAAGGGTGGGCACGCAATTGCACGCGGTGGTGTGTATTTTCCCGCGCCGAGTGAGGATTCCCGTGATGACGGAGCCGACATGGCGAATGCGCCCGCAGCTGCGCTCGACGGCACGGCGCCTGTCTCAGACGGTGGCATCTTCATCTTGCGGAATGCTCGCGGCGGAAGTTCCCGCAAAGATGTCTCTAGTAGGGGCGGTGATCGGACGAAGGTCTTTGAAGATCCCGATAAGGAGATCGACAACGACCCGGGCCGGGATCAGTCACGAACATACCTGATACTCAAGCGACCGCCCACGGTCAAGTCGGCCGCGCCCGCCGTGGACGTCGTAGAGTCTGTTTCGCTGGCCATTGGCGACCTAGAAGACGCATTGGCCGTTTTGCGCCTGCTTCTGCGGGACAGCGTGCTGCGACTGGCGCACACCGCACCGGACGCGGTGAGCGCCGGCGTCCCTTAAAGTACGACGCGAGCAGCGAAGAAGGCAGACTGGAATGCCAACACCAACCTGAAGTGGACGTGGGGGCCAGTTTGGGCGGCTCCGCACGACCTCAAGAGCGCCGGGCCTCCCGCGTGAACGATAGCGGCGGTCCAAAACCAAAGCAGACCGGTTCGGAAGTCTCGTTAAGGAATCTGAGTGGACATGGCAGGCGTCATACCCACCGCGCAGCAGAGGGCGGTCACCTCAGGGCGCTTTTGTTGCAAGAACGCGCTCTCCGCGAAAGATACAGGCATCCGGGTGTTCGGGAAGAAGTAGTTGCGCCTTTCGGTCGTCGTGGCGACCGTGCTGCTTCTTTCGTCCAAAGAGGAGCGGTTCGGCGCCATTTTGACGGGCATAGAGTTCTTTGGGCGGGCTGCTGTTCCCAACGCCACGCCATTGTCGACGGCGTCCCTTCAGGAGTTCTCCAGCGCCGGGCTGTCAGCCGGTCGGCCACAGCTGGCCGCCAGATCAATGGTTATATCTTCTGATGGTGCCAGCGGCGCAGCAGCCGAGGAGGCATCCAGTGCGGCTGCTCTTGGCGGTGACCATGTGGACGAATTGGCCTGTAGAGTCGCAAGTAAGGCCGTTCTGCTGCAGAAAGAAGGCGTCGCACAGGCGTCTCACGCAGAGGCCTTCGCGTTCAAGCGCGCTGCGAGAAGAGCAGGACGCCCACGCATCCGACGGCGCTGTCCTCGTCTATCGTGGCACTCTCAATATCCGCATCAATGTTGTCTCATCCGCAAAGCACGCGACGGCCCCACGGGTTTCCCGCAGTCGGACCCAAGCCATATCCGATTATGCCACCAGCTGCTGGGGCTTTGAGTGGTAGGCTATTCGCTGGCGGACCCGCTGGCACCAAGAAGTTGAAGAGCGACCGCGATCGGGGTCGGCAAGCGCCTATGTGCGAGTCGTGCTCCGGTCCCTCTCGTCGCGCCCGCCGCCGCGACTGCACAACCTGCGCAGTCTTCGGATGTTCTCACTACTACACTTCGTGGAGATGGCGTTTAATGCATGAAGTTACTACGATGGGACTCCCTGGTGGCGTGTCTCTTCCGCCAATCTATGCCTCAGGATCACTTTAAATCCCCGGCGTCGCCCACGGAGGTCGCGTTGCGCAAGAACCAGTGGTTGTTGGGTGGGGTTCCCCTGTAGTACCCTCGGATGTGAGGAGGGACCAGGAGCTAGAGGAACGTCGACGACGTCCAGCTCGCGTCGAGGCGGACTCGCGTGCCTCGCGGGCATCTATTCAGAGTATACTGGTAGCGAGGCCTACCTGGTTGGACAAGAAGCCATACACGGGAGCTTCATTGAGCGAAGATGATGACAATGGATATCCGTTTGCATCCTCGCTGTTTGCCGTTGGTCGACTCGAGCTGTCTGCGGGTCACCTCGAGACCCATCCACAACCGAGCATGCCCGTTGCCGCTGGATCCGCACGCTATTGTCCTGCTGTATCAATTTCTAGAAGCGTTGTTGAGGGGCACACATGAGCTGCCGAACAGCGCTTTGCCGAATGTATCGTTCCCTAGAACACACAGAAAAACAAAGTGGAGCACCCATATCTACAACTGCATCCAATCACGGTACTTGGAAAAAGCCAGCGGTTCGAAAATAGTGCGGCTCGGATTGAGCGACGTGATGAACACGGAGGCCTTTTCGGCCACCCGGCTGGTAGCCGTGTTGACCATGCCCGGCTCAAAGCACTCGGCCAGGTCCAGCGCTGCCTCGGACACCGGCAGGTTCTGGGCCAAGTGGATATTGTCCGCCCAACCCAGAACAAACGGAACCTCGGTGCGGACGGCCTGAAAGCCCGAGTGTGGATATAAGCGCGCCTTGAACGTAACGGGCGGAAAGAGGACCTCAATCCACGTCGCGCCCGCAATCCGCAAACCAAAAGCAACGCGTGCGACCCCAGCTGTAAGAACATGGGTCTCCAACTGCACGACGGGGGTGCTGTCGGGCTCGTATCACACAAGCGCACCTATGCTTCCGTGGCAGATGCCCTGCGCCTTCCTGCGGTTGTTGACGATCTTCAAGCGCGCATGCAAGCAGTGGGCGACGGTGACCGGGGAGACGCAATCGGGCAACAAGACGCGGAGCGTCAGCGCCGACACGGTTTCCGATTCCACCGGCGATAGGTTCAATTCCCGATCAGGGTCAAACATGGCCGTGTCGACCGCGCGGAATGGCCCCGGCAGCTGGCCACCCGACAGCAGGTCGAGGCACTCTCAGTTGTTCCTCAAGACCGTCTTGTGGTGAGGCATCAGGTGAAAGACCTTCTGCTTCATCTTCTCGTACTTAGCGCCGTCCACCAAGCCGTAATCGACCAGCTGCTGTATCGCGTCTGTGCTATTTCCGCTGCGGGCGTCGGAAACAGCACGGACGAAGTCCGGGTCGGCATTCCGGAACTGCCCGGTTTGGTCCAGCGCCAGGTTGCCGACTAACTGCGGCCGTCGCAGCGGCGTGAAAGCCATCCGGGTCTTGACAGGCCCGAGTTGCAGGCAGTCGCCAAATGCGAACCGCAGGCAGGGAGGTTAACAGGCACCGCGCTCTTGGGATAGGAGCTCGTACATGATGCTCAGCTTGTCGGCCCCAACGATGGACACCTCATCAAGACGTAGAGCGCACACCTTGACAAGTCGCTGTTTCATCGGATGGAAACGGCCCCTCGCGAGTAGAGTAGCGGCTTCTCGGGGAGCGCTGGCGCAGGCGCGCTTGAAGTCCCGCAAAAAACGGAAATGAGAATGGAAGTTCATGCCTGCGGCAGTCCTAGACGACGTTCCAATTGGAGCCAGCACTACCACCGTGCCGTCCCCAGGAAGCTTCTGGTGAAGATAGGCGTGTCAGCGTCGGAACAGAATCGACTTTCCTGCCCCAGGACCGCCCGTGATGATCGCGCTCGCACAGCGCGCCCGATGCCGCTCACACACGTCTTCCCACTTGCCTTGAGCGGCCGGCACGCCCATGGCACCTTGGTGCACGGTGTGGGGAGCTGTTTGGGTGTCAACTGGAGGACGTTTATCTAGAGCTGCCGAACAAGACGGCGAGGGGGGAGCCAAAAACATTCGCCTCGGTCATTTGCAGTGTTGGACCACCAACGAAAGCCCGACGCCTTCTATGGCATGGGAGCCGAGATGCAGACTGCGAGGGAAGGGACAGCGGCGCCTCACAGCGTGACGGAAATCCCGCGGAGGCCGCCCCGAAGCGCGCCGAGAAAGACGACGGCGGCCGCAGGCAAGACCACGAGCAACCACCCGAAGCGAGTACCGTCATCCTCGTGCGTCGGACTGGCCGATGGCCGTCGTCCAGCGCCCTGAGCACCTCATTGACGGCATTGGAGAACGAACCGTCCATGGAGAGACGGGAGAGACCTCTCTCGGGGACTACTCGTTCACAGACTGAAGGCATCTCCGAGCGCTTTCCCAGAGTGGATAGAGAAGAAGCTGTCGACCGCACCGAGCGGCGCGCGCGCCTACGGGCGGATTCAACAGAGGCCACGCTGACGCTTATATGGCATCCCGCGCGCGCGACCGACACTAGGGAGAGCTTGGGGCTGGGAAGAGCAGACGCACAGTTTCAGGGCACGAAACACAGGGCACCCGTCGCATCCACATCATCGGGATAGCGCGACACGAAACCAATCAGGGCCTCTCCGGCACAAGACGCGAGCAACGACCAGGACTGCGGGGAAGAAGAGAAGCGCTGCACAACGCAAGTCCCCAAAGCCTCGTCATTGATGAGCTCCAGGCTGGACTCAAGGCCTGCACGGTGCAGCTGGAAGGAAGAACCGGAGGACCGCGACACGACAACCAGCCAGTCGGTGGGCGCCGACACATTTGGTGGCTCGGCCGACGTCGACTGCTCCACAGCGTTCAGTATGGATTCCATCTTGTTGTTGTCGGTGCTCCAGCTGCGAGCGTCCCCTTGCAGCAAGTGGAAATCATGCTGTCACCGTCGGAAGGCAATATCCTCCGAGACAGGCCTTCCTTGTCCGACAGGTTGTGGATGGCCGCCTCTGTCGGTGAGAGCACCTCCATAAACGTACAGGCCCGGCGTGTCTGCATGTCCATGATGACTAGACATCGTCTGCAATGGTGAAATCAAGCTTGGGAAAAAAACCCATTGGTAGGATGTCGAAGATGGCACTACACAGAGAGACAGCGGTCAGTAAGGCTGAGAACGACGGGTCGAGGGCGAAGCTCCGAAAAAGTAACCGAGTGCCGCCGTCACGGGAGAATGATGGCGGTCGAACATGCGCGGCGTATGCGCTCAACAACAATAGCGCGCACAGCTGTGGCTTCCTGGACCGGTACATTCAGTCGACCATGGGCAACGATGCGCAAGACAAATGCGGCAGAAGCACATAACTCTTCACACAAGATGAGCAACGCAAGAGGCAGCGAAAGTGTGTCCCCCAGCCGGCCGGTCGACAGATACACATGCACCGTCCGTCACTAACACAAAGATGGTGGTGTGTCGCGTCGCGAAATTGAAGCGGACGGGGGAGGGAGGGATGCGAGATTGAGTGGGACCCCCCTGGGAGAGTGGTGGGCGAACCCAAAAGCGCGGCACGCGCCAAAGCGCCCATCAGCCGCCCCCCACGGCCCGCCCCCCCCCCCCAGAAGCGGCAACAGAGGCCCTAAACAACGTCAGCAGGTCAACGCCGCCGGGCGGGGGAAACAGGCGGGCGGAATTCGCGCGGAAGTTCAAAAGACACCAGAAGAGCGGTCTGACAGCTCAGTACGGGTGCTACAACTCGATCTGCCACGTCTGGGATGATCACGAAGCGTGGCGATCACATGTGGATCAGAGTGACACTCTGCCACCATCTTCATTTTCTTTCACGCCGCGTTGCATCAACGCCTAACGGCAACAAAATCATCGCTTAACAATATCTGCTGGCGCTCAACCAGGGTGGCCAAGTGACCAACCCTGGCAGCCTCCACTCAGCGCGGGCTTACCATGCCAGCCCACACAATCAGCAGCATGGCACTAAGCGACTGGTGGCGCTAATCAGCACTAACTGGACAGCAGCCTCACCGCAGCACAGACACGATAAGAAAGACTGATGGTTGAAGAAAGAGCTCCACGCCGTGTCTATAAGTCTTATCGAGCTGGTACGACTCGCCGTCACTAAGAGTTTGTCCCTGGATCAGAGGGGCACGCTAGAACACCATATATCTTTTTCGATGCCACCCAAGCGCTTTTAATGTGAAGAACATATGCACTGTCTTCATGCGCATTTAAGGGACCTTCCCCTTCCGCCGAGCGGATTGAAGCAACAGCAGGCTCCGCCGGTGGCCTCCTGAAAAGGGCCTTTTGTACTGGCCCAAGCTGAACAGGTTTCGTCTGGTGCACAGGGCCACCGGTACTTGGTACACATGGCGACCGGTATGCATTTCCGACCATGCGCCTTCATAGAGCTTGAACACAGTCATGGTGCAGGCTCGCGCACTGTCAATGTCGGAAGTCGACAGGGAGTGCGCAGAGAGTGTGAAGAGGTACCATATTCTGTAGCAGAGGTTTCATGTCTCTGAGTGCCCCTGCGATACATTCCAGAGCTCCACGGGAGTGCTTCTCATGCATACATAACGGAGTGACATGATGTGCCTACCGCTCAACCTGCGAGCTGTCTGCTGCACTGCTGTTCAGGCCTCTGCTTGCCCAGTACTACCACAGTACATCTTCTGATGGCGTACAGTGCGAAGAAGGTAGCCTACCCGCGGCGCAGGCGCGCTGTGTCGATTCGGTGTTTCTTCGTGAGCAAGCTGCTATCACAGAACGCGACTATGCTCTCAGGGACGCCCTGGGCTGGCGGTGAGTTGATGTACGGCCCCGCACGCTTCTGGCTTCTCAGCTGGCGCGCCGTTGTGCTCATAGCCTGTTGTCTGCGCGTCGCTTACTAGTGGGATACTTGATGTGACTTCTGCTGAACATCCGAGCTGTCTGATGCCTTCCTGTTTGGCTGTCTCTCTTCCCAGTCGGCCCGTTCTACATTAATTGGCGGTACATATTGCGCACACTCGAACAGACCTGTGGCGCGGTCGCGCAGTGTCGCTTGATTGTAGCTTTGTGAGCAGGATGCTTTCAGCGAGCGTGTGTATTCTGGTAGCTCTGTCCTGGGTTAACGGTCCGGTTTTGCAACGACCCTCACACTTTTTCAGTTCTCAATTGGCGCGCCATTGTGCTGGTTCTTTGTCGTGTTCCCTTTGTCTTCTAGTTTGGTTGCGTGCTTGTACGTTGGTTGTCCTCGGGACCACGACCTCGTCATTTTAACCTTTCTTGTGTTGGCCTTGGCGATGTCGTGGCCTGCCACGTTTCTGATATGTGGCACCAAGCGAAGTAGGCTGCCGTTTTGAGCGAATGGTCAAATGTCAGTCTGGCAGCACGTGCCCTCTCTGTGCGCAGCGCCTCCCTTACAGCAGCCTCCTGTTCCTGCTTATGTGTCATGATTTTTTCATGTCTCTGGCATGCGAAGCGGCCTGTTGTCGGTCCCTCTGGGACTCAGCACACTGAGGTACGCAAGGAGTTGTTTGCAATCTGGATGGTGCTGCTCGCTGCTGGCTCTGCTGCTGATTGCTGTCTTTGAACGCGCTTGACTCGCTGCCGTGCACCCCCCATCCCGTCAGTTTCTCCTTGTCGAAGTGGACCATTTTTGTTACCACTGATTGTCCATGTTGTGTACACTCGCGCTTGTCCGTACTCATCGCCCCCGGCCTGTTCTGGAAAAACTCACACAACGTGTTTCCTCTGATGTTTCTGTGCTTAGTACCATTGTTTATTTCTAGGAAGGCTCACTGATGTGGTGCGGCGGGGCCGGATGCTCACGTGTGAATATTTCTGGCTGCTCTTGGATGTTACACTGGTGTCGAAGCTGTGAATCAGGGGCTTTCGGATCAGCGATTTCATGCAACAATCAGATACAATCTTTGGCTGTCAGAGAACATTCGAGATATGATTTTTGAAACCGGCTCGATTCCAATCTAAGATATCTCCTTTCGATCGGAATCCAGGTCAGTATTTTATCTGAATCATGTATTCGTTCGATTTTGGATAGAATCGAACAGTCGAATCTGATTGATTCGTACGGACTCCGGGGGCACCAGTCCAGAAAATAGGAACGACGCGCGTGCAACAGTGCTGTCCTCGTGATGTCCAACCGGCCAGCTGGCCTTCGCGCAAGGCCGCTTTGGGAGCGTTCCTGGAAGATCTTTTGGCACTGACGCAAGGGTGGTGAGAGCCATCCGCTGAACGTGTGGCGTTCGCTGTGCTTTGACTGCTGCCTATCGGCCGGCAGGAGGTTGGCGGCGACGTCGCGGAGGTGGCAAGGCGGCGTCACGGCGGCGCGGCGGCTCTGGGGGGGTGTTGGTGCTGTCGTGGGGCGGGGGGTGTTTGGGTCGCGGCGGCGGCGGCGGGGCTGGTGCTGGAAACGCCCGCCCCGCTGCCGCACTCAACACGCGGCGGGCGCCGCCGCGCCGACGGCGGCACGATCGCCACCGCGCCGCCGCCACCGCCGGCGGAGCTCGGCGGCTGAAAGGTCGGGTCGGAGGTAGTGGCGGGGCGGTGCGCGCCCGGGCTGAAGGCTGAGTCGTCGGTGGCCGGGGGAGATTAGACTGCCTTTGTGGTCATGGGCAGAGAGCTCCTGTTGGATGCTGAGGCGGGACCGGCGGGTGTCGCTTACGCTGACTGCTTGCGCCGCTCTGTGACCTGAACATCATTTTCAACCAGAAACTCGACTTCATAGGACATGTCGTATGTGTAGGTCGACCAGGACAGCTCCTTTCTCGAGCGGTGATCGGCGGCGTAAACGCGGCGTTTGTGCTCGTTTTCGAGGGATGTCTGAGGGACTTCCCTGTGAGGTCAGGGACGCACGGCTGCGAAAACGCCGGTGATCGTGCTACACGGGTGCGTAGGGCGGCTGGAGGTCCTTTCTGAGGGGTCACTGGCGGAATGTAGAAATTTGTTGTCGTGGTCGGGGTGTGTGTCCGGGACCTGTATGTCGTCCCGCCGGCAGACGAGGCATGCAAGGCGACTTGAGCGGTCGTGGTGTCTGTATGCGCGTGGCGCCTGGCTTTGGTATCGCCCCTGGACGAGGCCGGTCAGGTTGCCATGGCGGTCGTGGAGGCGGTGTGCGCGGTGTGGCTGGCAGTCGTGTTGGCGGTTGTCGTCGGCGACAGGGCGGATTTAGCAGTCGTGGAGTGGGCATGTGAGGCAGGGCCGGAAGTGATAAGAATGTGTCTTGGTGTCATCGAGGGGGTGGTGTGAGGTTCTGTCTCATGCGTAAGAGATTGAAGAGATACTTGTACCGCAGAGGCCTGTTCTTTCAATGGACAAACTGGAAAAGCTGATAGTTTCGGCTTCAGTTGGTGGCGCCCAGACGGTGTTAGCGGTCTATGTCGGGTGATACGTGGGTCACCAGATCGCGGTGTCGGCGTCACTCAGCCGCGGTATTTTGGCCTCATTTGGGTTATCAGGGAGGTGCCTTGTACAGCTGGATATACTGTCCGAGGCGGTCGGCTGCCGCAGATTGGCGTCCAAGTGGATTGAGAGGGGGGGTGCTGGGCAGGTCGCCGAGGTGTTGGCGGCTCCAAATGAAGGCATAGTTGCGCTCAAGGATCCAGGATTGCGGCGTGTGAGGAGGCTGTCTGTGGTCTCAGATGCAGTCGGCGGCGGCAGCGTGCTATTGGCCGTCGTGCCGGGAACGAGTGTGGAGCTGGACAAGTGACCAGCAGGATGAGTGTTCCAACAAGCGTCTCCATCAAAACTGGCACGCATCTAACATCAAAGAACAGGTACCGACACTCCATCGTCCCCCTCAGACATACTCTGAGTCCGAGGTGTCGAAAACGGAGTCACCGCCGCTATCCGACGAAAAGCCCTGAGACCCACCCCCAGCCGATTTTTCAACGGAAATCGCACTCATGTCAGAGCGGGTAATCAATCGCGCACCATGCGACAACGCGGGAATGCTCGACAGGTCCGCCGGAAGAAGTTCAGTATTGAACCTCACCGGGCAGTGCATCTCGACGTGCTCTGGTAGTAGCCTTGAGCGGTCCTTGCGCAACACAAGGCCAGCGACAGAGAAGTCGCGCTCCGATGCGGCCGATGACCCTGATGCTCCAAGAAGGGAGAGTGTGAGACACGCCAGGACACGTGGAGAATTAAAAGTACTCGGAAGGGGCAACGGTTGACGGGGAAGGCCCCGTCGAAGACGATGGGGGCGACGACGGAGGGCACTAGGGATGTCGATGGGTGTGACGACGGTGGAAAAGGTCGGGAAGGGTCACAAGGGAAAAGGTTGTCTTCGGAACTGAGGCTGCCCCTCTCGATCCCCCCGAAGGAGCTCGGTTCGCTTGATTATATACTCTTCCTGGGGCACCTAAGGTGCCCCAGAACATGCATGCGCTCGTCTTCATACGGTGCGGCACCACACGCGACAAAAACAAAGGGAGACGGGCGTGTGTCACCAAAATGCGGCACCAAATGGCTCAAAAACGCAGGTAAAGAAACGTGGAGAAGCAGGCGGCTTTCGATACGAGAGCCGAGAACAGAGGGCACTTCCAATTGGATAGTGCGGCGCTCGACAGCCCCAACAGCAGGGCATAACCCACCCAGCCCTGCTGGCCCCGCATCGTAATAACGGATTGTAAGGGACGCTGACAATGATGTCGCGTCCCCATAGGCCTACGCGACTGACACCAACTCCCATTGGCGCATTCGAGCTGACGCCGATGCATCCAGAGTCAAACGCCGCATCATGATGAGTCAGCGGGGCGCTGGATGGCCTCACGCCGGATCAGGTCGATCGGCATGTCCGTAGCTTCGACTAAAAAGACGGAGGCCGCTGTAGCGCATATTGGACGCGTTTAGCGAGGCAGGAAGGAAGCGTGCCACGTGGAAAGTGATGTTTGAAATCGGTGAAATGTTGAAAGTAGGTTTCCACGTGGCATGAAAGGCCAGAGGTGTTACAGCAGGCTCTCACGCGGCCGCCTGCGGCTGTCTGGTGGCCCAGCCTGCGAGCCTGCCGAGACGCGGCAGGGGCCACGTACGATCGCGTCCCTTGCGGAGCGGCAGAATCGTGCGGCCCCCTCTGATTTTGGTGTCAGCGATCCGCATGCTCATTGGTCAGACGTTCTCTTCCTTTGCACCCCCCCGGCCACACCCTCGATCGGCCGTCCACCGTGAACGGCTGACTGGGCGCCACATGTGGCGCAGGGAGCACTGTGGCGGTTGAGCGAGGCCCGCGGGCCCGGCAGGCCACGCGTGGAGCGCAGCGTCACGCTCAGCGTGGCCTGCTGGGCCCTGAGCGTGACAGGCAACAAAGGCGGCCGCCCGATCCCCCCCGAGTGAGGGGTCGATCGAGGGCGGCCGCCTGTCTTGGGGGCGTACGGCGGATTCGTGCCACCTGCGAGACCGTCGAGAACGGTCTCGCTGGAGGCTTGCGGGACCCTCTGTGATCGTCTACTCAGTGGCAGGGTGGTGGTGCCGCGGGATCGTCTGGAACGGTCACGTTGGCGGCAGACCCCGTTTTTAGCCCATTTATGGGCGGGGTCGCAGCGCCGGGGGCATCGGCCCCGGCGCCGTGACCCGTTCGGCGCCGAGAGAGGAGCCGTGCGCATCCGCGTGCGTGCCTGCGGCCGCCATCGTCGCCAGCGGCCGCCGTTGCAGTGCGGGAGAGGAGACATCGTGCGCGCGTGCTTCGTAGCGGCCGCCATCTTCGTTGGCGGCCGCGTTGCATCACAGGATGGAGGCCGTGCGTGTTCGCGCGCCTTTTCGCGGCCGCCGTTGTTGTTGGCGGCCACGGCGGCACCGTGTGCGCGTGCGCGCTGCTTTTGGCGGCCGTATTTGCTCTGTGCCTGCCGCTGGTACACGACCGTTCTTGGACGAGGGTGCGGCGGGAGGCAGGCTGCCTCACCTCTTTGGCGGCCGCTTTGTGCGCAAGCGGCCGCCTTGCGCTCGCTGCTCACGAGGACCGTTGAGAGAAGTGGGCGATATGCGGCGGGGGGCGAGGGTGTCGGACTGTGCGATGACCAGCCGTTGCGGCAGCATGCTTCTTCCCGCGCCGCGTCCGATCTCAAAAACGGAGCGCCGGCGCGGATTGCAGCAGTTCTGCCGTATGTGCCGACGCACGCTGGCCGTCACCGTCGATCATCCCCTATGCGCGCCATCCTGGCCGTGTCCGTGGGCGGCGCTCACTCGGCCCATTTCAGAGGCTCCATCACGAACAGCTCGGGCCGAGGCGCCACCACCTCAAGCTGTGCACCCTCCTTGGCTCGGTCCACTGAATTCACGACCGCCGAGCCCGCATCGTCAAGAACCGCGTCCCCCCGCGTGGCGGCCTCCGCTGACGCGGCCACCCAGCACATCCCTTCAAGGCCCGGGTCCCCCGGACAGGCGGCCGGGACCGTTCCGGCCGCCAAGCCCGCCCCGCCAAGGCCCGCGCTCTTCCGACTTGCGGCCGCCTCCGCAACGGCCGCCGAGCCCGCCTCGTCAAGGCCAGCGTACCCCCGATTGGCGGCCGGGACCGTTTCGGCCGCCAAGCCCGCCCCGCCAAGGCTCTCGCTCTTCCGAGTGGCGGCCGCCTCCGCAGCGGGCACAGAGCTCGCTTCGTGGAGGCCAGCGTACTGCTGATTGGCGTCCGGGACCGTGTCGGCCGCCAAGCCCGCCCCGTCAAGGCCAGCGTACCCCCGTTTGGAGACCGGGACCGTGCCGGCCGCCAAATCCACCCCGCCAAGGCCCGCGCTGTTCTGACTCGCGGCCGGCGCCCGCGCGGCTGCGGAGCTTCACTCGCGCACGCCAGCCGTCGCGAGGCTGGGAGCCATCGCCGAGCCCAACTCGAGAAAACGCACCCTCTACCAACTTCCGGCCGTCACCGTCTTGTCCGGGGATCCCCCCTCGTCTAGGTGCATCTGGGTCCGGCTGGTGGCCGCCCCCGGCGCGGCCGCCAAGCCCACTCCGTCAAGGTCCACCCTCCGCAACCCGGCAGCCGTCGCCCGTGCGGCCGCCAAAGCCCCCGAGCCCGCCGCGTCAAGGACCATCTGCGTCGACATGGCCATCTTTCGGGCCATCCAGTACGCAAAGTCTCTCGGAGAGAGCGCGGCCTCACTCCACCTGTGGCCGCGGGGGAAGTGCAGAAGCTGCAGGAGCTTTCCTGTAGAGCGCACAACGGGGACCGGACGGCGCAATGGCTGCTGCGGGAGGGCAGTCCGGACTCCCTGGAGGAAAGCAATTGGTGGGAGGCGCGGAGGCAGGGTCGGCAGCAGATGCCACAAGGTCGCCTGCCGCCTTCTCGGCCGCGGCCGGCGGGGCCGCCGATCGAGCGGCCCCCGACGCCGCCGCCACGTCCGCAGACCGACGTGCTAACGGAAATGTCGAGGCCCCTGCAAGCCGAAGCGTCGCAGGCCGCGGATACAACCTCGTCGCGGGGGGGTCAACGGGGCTTGGGCGAGGCCGCGGACGTAGACATGATCTCTGCGGACCAATCGGCTCCGGCAGACGCGGTGGAGGCGGCGTCGCAGATGCCACCCTCGACGACGATGCCGGGCTTGCAGTCCTCGGCCGCGGGGCGGGCAGGTGCGGAGCACTCGGAGGGCGCCGTCCTCCCTGCGGACGCGGTGCAATGGTTGCCGGGGTGCGAGGGGTGGAACAAGCTACCGCTGCAGCCACCGCCGGTCTTCAGGTCCCTGAAGCTGCAAGAGGCGATGGTGGATCTGCACAGTCCTGCAGCCCCGCGTCGCCCAGCCGATCAGGTCACGGAGCGGCCGCCTCAGCGGCCGCTTACTGAAGCGGATCTGGAAACGCAGCCGGAGCCGAGGCCGCCGACGGCGGCCGCGGCGGCGGAAGCGGAGCCGAAGATGGAGAGGGTGAACCGCCGGTACGCCCAGGCGGGGTCGGACATGGAGGGGGTGCAGCGCCCGCCGGAGTAGGCGGGGACTGTGGCGGGCCCGCTTCCTCCTCAACGGCCGCTGCCACAGCCGACGCCGTCGCCGCCGGAGACGAAGAGTCCCCTACCGCCAGGGGCAGAGGACGCGGCCGCGGATGGACCGAATCCGAGCGAGTAGCACTCCGCCAGGCCTGGTTGGCGGTGTCGCAAGACCCGCTGGTCTGTACCGACCAGAGCCTAGCAACCCTTGCCGCTGCAATTGCCAACGGGTATAAGTCCCATTGCCCGATGGGCCCTGCACGCAGGGCGCGCACGGACTCCGCCATCGACCGCAAGTTGCGCTAGTCAGTTTTCAAGAACGTTTAACGTTTTTCGTCCTCTATGGTGGCTGTCGGGCGTCGCCAGATGACGGACAATTTCACCGGCGAGGACCTGATACGCATGGCCACCGCGCATTTTGACGCCGAGAACCTTCATGAGGCCGTGAAGGTGGACGAAAACCACGAGAAAGCGCCGGTGTTAGTGGTGAAGAAGGGCGAAACGAGAGCGGCCGATTGGTTCAAGAGTTGGAAGGTCATGCGCAAGTTGAACAAGTTCAGCGGCGAGTCGGGGGCGGCCGCCACGGCGGCCGCCGCTCGCGGCCGCCGTCCTTGCCAGACGGGGGCGTCGATGACTTCTCGGACGACGACTCGAGCTCCACGGTGGGAAGGCTGCGCGGCCTCTTCCAAGAGCGACCTATCGGTACGAAGGCCGCCAAAGCGGCGGCCTCGACTGACACTGCTATCCAAAGGGAGGCTGCTTTGAAGGCGGCCGCCTTGAAGTACTTGTCCGAGACGACCATCTAGCGCTCCGACATAGACGTTTGGAAGGCCAAAGACGTACGTAAGACGGGTAAGGTGGAGCAGTGGCGCAAGAACGAGATGGAGCGGTGGCTGCTGCTCTCCAACAAGACTGCCCAAGGCCAAGGCAGCGGAGTCGCGGCTCTCTTTCCGCTCTACAGCAACGGTGCCATCCATGTCGGGCACCTCTGCGGCCGCTATCGCGGCCACTGAGGCGATAGCGGGTGCGGCCGCAGGGAGGGCTCCAAGTGCGGCCGCATCGCCAGCAGCTGCAGTCTCTCCAAGTGGGGGTGCGGCCGCGTCTCCCGGGTCTTGCGGAGCGCCCGCTCCTCCCGGCGGCGCTGCTGAGCACGGCCGCGAAGCGGCCGTGTTGGCGCCGGCCGCTGGCCGCACGGTATGGTCCCCGGCGCCTGGCGCGGCCGCGAATGCGGCCGCATTGCCTTCGCCTGCATCTTCTCCCAGTGCCGGCGTCGACGCGTCGCCGCGTGCGGGCACATCACCAGCAGCGGCCGCAATCGCGGCCGTTGCCCGCCGCGCTGCGGCCTCGGCCGGTGTCGGCTCGGTCAAGCGGAAGAAGGGGCGAGGCTGGAACTCGTCGCAGACCAAGCACGCCCGCTTCACGGTGGCCGGGAACTCCGTCTCGAGTCGAGGCCGTTTTGTGACGCCGCGCCCGCATGATGCGGCCGCTGGCGCGTCGGGCGACGACGAAGAGGACGCTGCCTGTGGTTCTACTGCCAGCAATTTCGGGGATGCTGACTTGGCTTGAGTTGTATCTTCTTTGATTGTGAGGGTGGGGTCTCTGCGCGTGCGGAGTGTTCGACTATTGCATCGACTATTGCCTGACAATCAAACACGTTTTTTTTTCCCCTTCGCCGGGTTTTTCTTTTTCCTACTCACCGACTCTGTCCGACCCAGCGAGTCGGTCCGAAAAGCGAGCACGGCACGATCCCCTTACTCGTACACCAGTCATACTGCAGCATGGAATTGTAAGACCATCGCGGACATCCGCCCACGCCAGACAGAGCGGCGACGTCGCCCGTATTCCCAGACAAATCGGCGGCCGCCCATGGGTCTTCGCTATCCTGGGTCGGCGTGGTGGCCGCGGCCGATGTGCAATTGTGTGAGAAAAAAAAAACCGTGACGCCAAAAAAAACCCGTTGAAGACTACAGATACGGCTCCAAAAGGGACCCGAAGTCAGCGAAAATATGGGCCGCCAGGTCATCGCGTGGAGAGAAGAACTCAGCTCTATCCGTGGCGATCTGGCGCGCCCGCAACTGGATCAGAAAAGCACCTGGCGCGGGGTCCGCGCCGCCGAAAACTACGGGCGCACGCGGCATAGGCGCAAAGCGGGGAGCTGCGGCCGCCGCGGCGGCCACATCAGCGGCCGCTCCGGCGGCTGTGGAGCCACCGCTCGCGGCCGCAGGCGGACCGGCAAGGCCGACGGCCGCGGCGATGGCGCCCGCACCATCAGCTTCACCGCCGCCACACACACCCGCTGGCAAGGCACCGCCAGCGGCCGCCGCCGAGCCACCAAATTCGGCGCCGGCGGCGGCAGCTCCCGCACCATCAGCTTCACCGCCACCACCCACACCCGCTGGCGAGCCACCGCCGGTGGCCGCCGCCGAGCCACCAAAGTCTGGGGCGGTGGCAGCGGCTCCCGCACCATCAGCTTCACTGCCACGACCCATACTCGCTGGCGAGCCACCGCTGGCAGCAGCCGCCGAGCCACCAAAGTCTGCGGCGGCGGCGGCGGCTCCCGCACCATCTGATCCATCACCCCCACGCACGCCCGCTCGCGCACCACCGCCGGCGGCCGCCGACGCATCACCAAGACCCGCGCCCGCGGCGGAGGCGCCCGCACTATCAGCTCCCCCGCCACCACCCATGCCTCCTGGCGAGCAACTGCCGGCGGCGGCCGCCGAGCCACCAAAGTCGGCGGCCGCGGAGGCGGCGCCGGCACCACAATCTTCTCCCCCGCCGCCACCCACGACCGCTGGCGAGCCACCGCCGGCGGCGGCCGCCGAGTCAGAAATACCGGCGGCCGCGGTGGCGGCGCCCGCACCTGCATCTGCTCCCCCGCCACCACGCACGCCCGCTGGCCGGCCACCGCCGGCTGTCGCCTCCAAGCCAACAAGACTGGCGGCCGCGGCGGCGGCGCCCACACCACCAGCTCCTTCGCCGCCACGCACTCCCACTGGCGAGCCACCGCCTGCTGCCGCGGCCGCGGCACCAAGACCGGCGGCCGCGGCAGCGGCGCCCACGGCAACAGCACCTCTCTCCCCAACGGCGCCAGCGAAGGGGTCTCCGCCGGCGGCCGCCGCCAACTTGTCATCTCTGGCGGCCGCCGCACCGGATCCCGCATCGCCAGCCCCGCGGATGTCGCCTGCGCCACTAGCATGGTCATCACCGGCGGCTGCCACAGGTTCCCCATCTCTTGCGGCCGCCGCCGCTTCCATACGCTTATGAGCAGCAAACCCGCCACGCCTCTGCTCAACAATTATGTTATGCACAATGGCGGCCGCCTTACCGGCAAGAATCATCTGCTCAGCTGAGCCAAAGCGGCCAGAGTGCAGAAGAATGTGGAACCTCGCGTTCAGGACCCCGTCGAGCCGCTCGATGTCCTTGCGCAGCGCTTCCTGGAGCCGGTTGAAACTTCTTTTTGTGGGTGTGATGGGATTGGGCTACGGGGAAACAAAAAAAGGATACTTGGGATAAACACTGTCAGAAGGATAATACAACAAACGTCGTGTACGACGATTAACACAGGAAGAGAATGACCTGGGCGGCCACACACCCTCCGCCCCATCAAAATACAACGGTGAGATGCATAACACGTTGAGGTCATTGAGGTTGCCCGGCGCCCCGGAAAAGAAATGCCAGATGTAAGGGTCCTCATCACAAACCGTCTCCATGACAATGGAACGCCGCTTCTTGTGGTTCTGGTACTGCCCAGCAAGCCCCTTTCGGCACGCGGCCCACAGCCAGTGCGAGAAATCGAGGCTGCCGATGCATCCCGGCATGCCCCGTGCTGCGTTGCGCTCCAGCATGCGCTCGACCTCCTCGTCGTTAGGAGGCCGCAGGTAGACGGGCTCCCACTCCTCAACAATAAACTCAATCAGCTTCTTGGTGGCCACCTCAATTGTAGACTTGGACAGCCGGACATACTCATCCGCACGATCGTACGACTCCCCGTACGCGAGGACACGGAAGGCGGCCACCAGCTTCTGCAGAGCATGAGCTTGTGGCCGCCCTGTCGCATTGATGCTCTGCCGCCAAAATGGCCGGTCGCGGATGGCCTCGTAAATGCGCATAAAAACAGACCGTGGCACACGGAAGCGACGCTCGAACGTCCGTTCTCCGTACACAGGCGGCTGCCCATCCACACCAAAATAATCCCGCATGATGCCGCGCATACCCTGGTCGAAATCACGTGGCCG
>ENA-ORXR01001057-ORXR01001057.1-marine-metagenome-genome-assembly--contig:-NODE-1057-length-31204-cov-11.260835_pt1 | contig 31204 bp, 31 predicted proteins | sample MGYA00237866_ERZ511479 | MGnify/ENA metagenome assembly ERZ511479
GATGACGTCAAAGAGAGAGACATAAATGTCCTTAGTGAAGTGATAGCCAAGCCTAATGCGAAATTGACCTTGCGGGGATTTCAATAACAGCGGGTTACTGTTTTTTTGCAGTTCCGTTGGTTTTAGATTTCGCGGCAGGCTTAGCCGTAGGTTTGGACAGGGTTTTATCCGTTTTGATGGATTTGCGGACTGTCTTGGCTTTGGCCGCTTTTTTGGCGACCACCTTTTTGACGGGAGTTGCCTTGGCTTCAGTTTTGAGGGCTTTGACCTCTGCCAGGTGTTCATCGAAACTTGCCAGTATACATTCGGAATAAAAATCAGGATCCGGGATTGCGCTGCGGCAGGCCGTGAAGGCCAATGAGACTTCATCCGTATAGCTATGCACAACATGGCCGAGCTTCACCCCGTCCACGAGGCAAAGCATCCCGTGCATGCTGACAAGCCGAGCGCCTGTAGAATAAATTGGCACGGGCGGCCCGGGCACATTGGTCACAACCGTATTGATCACAGGCTTGACGAGATCGGCGAGTTTAAATTGCGAATACAGCTTCGCGCCAATATTCATCATCGCCGCCGGGGCGAGTTTCGCCATTTCCGTCATCTGCCGTGCCCCCATGGCGCCGGTGAAATTTTTTGCTCTCACGGTTTCCTCCGTCACAAAACGCAACCGCTCTCTCGCGGACGCAATGTGAGAGCCAAGCGGAACAAACATGGCCGAAACTTGATTGCCCATCGTGTTTTTCTCACTGTCATCGCGCACTGAAATCGGCGCCATAGCTGTCATAGAACTATCGGGGAGGTCATTATAGTGTTCGAGATATTTTCGCATCGCGCCGCCAACGATAGACAGCATAACATCATTTAGCTTTGAGCCTTCGGCCAAAGCGCGAATGCTCTTAATATCACTCAGCATAAATGTTTTTGCGTCGAACATCCGGTGCGGTGAGACCGTGCCGTTAAAGCGGGTATTGGGCGCTTTGATCAGCGCGTTAAAATCAAAGTCCTTTTTGATGAGGCCTTTGGCCGCGCGCACCGCGCCGGGAAGGCTGCGCCGCGCGGCATTGGCTTGCCGGATAGGGTTTATCATATTGCTGAGCAAGCCGCGGGCAAACATACCGGCTTGGCTCGGATCGGCTTCGGGACGCCAATTATTGCGCGGCAGGGGCTCATCCACACTCGCGGTCATGGCGTGCGTTGCATTCATCATGTCGATACCGGAGACCCCGTCAATCGCCGCGTGATGGACTTTGGTTAGCATGGCGTAAGAGCCCTTCGGCACGCCGGGAATATTGTCAAGGCCCTCAACAACTGTGATCTCCCAGGGCGGACGGGATAAATCGAGCGGGCGGGCAAAAATACGCGCCGCCTGAATACAGAGCTGACGCCAATCGCCGGGTTTGGGCAAGGCGATGTGGCGGACATGATATTCAATGTCGAAACGGCTATCCTGCACCCAATAAGGATAATCGATCCCGAAAGGCACTTTGACAAGTTTCTGTCGCATCGTGTCAGACATATGCAGGCGGTTTTCGATAAAAGATAAAATGTCTTTGAACCGAACAAACCCGCCGTCTGCGGTAGACGGATCATATATCAGGATAGAGCCAATATGGACAGGTGCGTCCGCGCGCTCCATTGAGACAAAAACATTATCCAAGCCCTGTAATTGTTTCATGACATTCCCTTTTTCAGCCTCACATCAGGCCGTTTCTTTTGCTCCATGGCGAAACATCTTAGAAACAGCACCCTAATCGGGCGCGAGTCAAGAATTGCCCATATTTCTTGGACGGCTTTCTTAGCTCCCTCTCCCGCCCGCGGCATTTCCCCTCGTCCGTTTAGGCAATCCCAATATGTCAAAACGTCGCCTTGTCTGGGGCGGTTCCTCATTCTAAGGATAGGACGCTAAAAACGTAAAGTGTTCTGAATGTTGACGATGTTGTTCGAAGGTTTTGACGCCATTTTATTGGCGCGGATTCAATTCGCTTTTACGATTGCGTTTCACTTTATTTTCCCTGCTTTCACTATCGGGCTGTCGTCTTATTTGGCGGTTCTGAATGGCCGTTACCTGATGACCAAAGACGAGGTTTATCTTCGGCTTTTCAAATTCTGGATAAAGATTTTCGCGGTCAGTTTTGCGATGGGCGTCGTCTCCGGCATTACCATGTCCTATCAATTCGGCACGAACTGGTCTGTTTTCTCCGATCGGGCGGGGCCCGTCATCGGGCCGCTTATGGCGTATGAGGTATTGACCGCCTTTTTCCTCGAGGCTGGATTTTTGGGCATCATGCTTTTTGGCCGCGATAAGGTTGGGGCCAAGCTCCATATGTTTGCCTGCCTCATGGTGGCCTTTGGCACAGCGCTCTCCGCAACCTGGATTCTCTCCGTGAACAGTTGGATGCACACACCGCAGGGTCATATCCTCGCCCAGAACGGGCAGTTCATGCCTGTTGATTGGATGAAAATTATTTTCAACCCATCCTTCCCTTACCGCCTCGCCCATACGCTAACGGCCGCTTACCTGACGACCGCCTTTATCGTTGGCGGCGTTGGCGCGTGGCATTTGCTCAAGGGGCGCAAAGATAATATTGGCGTGCAGAAAATGTTCTCCATGGCGATGTGGATGATTGCGGTGACGGCGCCTTTGCAAATTGTTCTCGGCGATTTGCACGGGATTAACACGCTGGAGCATCAGCCCGCAAAGGTCATGGCGATGGAGGGCCACTATGAAAGCCACCCGGAAGGCGCGCCGCTTTATTTGTTCGGTATTCCGGATGATGAAACCCAAGAGCTGAAATACAAAGTCGGTATTCCTAAGCTGTCTTCGCTTATTCTCAAACATGACCTCAACGCGCCGCTGGACGGTCTCGATACAATTCCTGACGAGGATCAGCCGCCCGTCGCGATCGTCTTTTGGTCTTTCCGCATCATGGTTGGGATTGGGTTTTTAATGCTCGGCGTCGGCCTATTTGGATTATGGGCGAGGTTCCGCAAAAAACTATATGAGGCTAAGTGGCTTCATCGGGCCGCGCTCGTCATGGGCCCCAGTGGTTTAGTGGCTGTGCTGGCAGGTTGGATCACCACCGAAGTCGGGCGGCAGCCTTACACGATTTACGGCCTTATGCGGACGAGCGAGTCGGCTTCCCCGCTTGAGGCGCCTGCGGTGGGCGCGTCTCTGCTGGCCTTTATTGTCGTCTATTTTTTCGTGTTTGGCGCGGGCGTGTTTTATATTCTCCGGCTCATGAACCACGCGCCGGTCCTTGGCGAAAAGGGCATCGGCAAAAAAGATGGCCCCATCCGGACATCAGGCATTACGCCTGCGCAGCAGGTCGAAGAACAGACCGACATGGACGAGGTGAAAAAGTAATGGAAGGCGCAGCAATCAGCGGAATGGAAATCGTGCCGTGGCTCGCTTATGCGTGGGCGGGGCTACTGGCGATTGCGGTCTATATATATGTCGTGCTCGATGGATTCGATCTGGGCCTGGGCATTCTTTATCCATTCTATAAGAAGAAAAAAGACCGCGACTTGTTGATGAATACGGTCGCGCCCGTTTGGGACGGCAATGAGACATGGCTCGTCCTCGGCGGCGGAGGGCTGATGGCCGCTTTCCCCTTGGCATATGCGATTATCATGCCCGCGCTTTATGTGCCGATTATCGCTATGTTGCTCGCGCTCGTTTTCCGGGGTGTGGCTTTTGAATATCGCTGGCGGACAAAGCGTTGGCTCAAATATTGGGACATGGCTTTTATCGGCGGGTCTATCGTCGCGGCATTCTCCCAAGGCATCGCGTTGGGGGCGTTATTGCAAGGCATCGTCGTAGATGGCCGGGCTTATGGCGGTGGCTGGTGGGATTGGCTCTCGCCTTTCTCCCTGCTGTGCGGCGTCGCTGTTGTTGCGGGATATGGTTTATTGGGCGCGACATGGCTCATTATGAAAACGGGTGATGACGTCCAATCGCGTGCCCGTAAACTCGGCTGGGGATTTGGTTTGGCCACGATTGGATTCATTGGCGCAGTTAGCCTCGCTACACCGTTTCTGGATATCGAATATTATGCGCGCTGGTTCCAAAAGCCGGGCTTGTTTGTGACGATTCCAATGCCGCTTATAATTGGCGCAATTTCTGTAACGATGTTGGCGTCTCTCCGTCAGAACCATCATGAATACAGACCGTTTATCTTGTCTCTGTTATTGTTTGCGCTCTGTTTTGTCGGACTTGGGATTTCCATGTTCCCCTATATCATTCCGCCCCATGTCACGATCTTGGACGCGGCGACGCCTTTCCGCTCGCAAATCTTTATGTTTGTCGGGGCTTGCGTTTTGATACCGCTCATTCTCGGATATACGGCCTTTGCCTATTGGGTATTTCGCGGCAAAGTCGACCCGGATGAGGGATATCATTAGTGAGGAAAACAGCGAAACAACTTGGTTGGTTTGTCGGCCTTTGGCTCGCGGGCGTGGCGTGTGTGTTGACGCTCGCAACGATTATCAGATGGATGATCTTGTAGGCGCTTGACGAAATCTGTCTTTTGCGCCATAGGGCGTTTAGAAACAGGCCGTCCTGGCCCTGTCGCTTCTTCCGAACCACATATTTGATGGACTGACGCTACGTGCGATCATTCGGATAGCAACCTCTCCCAAACTAAAAGAATACCCCCATGACAAATTTATTAGAACAAGACCTCGATGAGATGACCGCTATCTCATTGGATGATCTCAAAAAGTTAAAACCGAAAGAGCTCACGAAATTTGCGGAAGAAGTCGGCATCGAAAATGCCGCTTCTATGCGCAAACAAGACATCTTCTTCGCGATCCTAAAAGACCTCGCTGAAGATGATGTGAAAACAGTCGGCTCCGGCGTATTGGAGGTCCTGAAAGATGGCTTCGCCTTCATGCGCGCACCGGAAGCGAACTATCTCCCGGGTCCTGATGACATTTATGTCGACCCGAAAATGATCCGGAAATATGGCCTGAAAACGGGCGACACGATCTCAGGCGAAATTCTCTCACCAAAAGAGAATGAGCGCTATTTCGCTCTGGCCGAAGTAACCTCTATCAACTTCTCTTCCATTGAAGACGCGAGCAATAAGGTTCACTTTGATAATCTCACGCCGCTCTATCCTGACCAGCGGTTCAAAATGGAAATCGAAGACCCCAGCCTGAAAGATAATTCGGGCCGCGTTATCGATATTGTTTCGCCCATCGGTAAGGGTCAACGCGCGCTAATCGTTGCGCCGCCGCGGACGGGTAAGACCGTTTTGCTACAAAACATCGCGCATTCCATCGAGGCCAACCATCCGGAATGTTACGTGCTTGTCTTGCTGATTGATGAGCGACCGGAAGAAGTCACCGATATGCAGCGTAGCGTCAAAGGCGAGGTTGTGTCGTCAACCTTTGATGAGCCCGCAACGCGCCACGTACAGGTCGCTGAAATGGTCATTCAAAAAGCCAAGCGCCTGACGGAAAACGGCAAGGATGTTGTCATCCTTCTCGACTCGATCACGCGTCTAGGCCGCGCCTATAACACGGTTGTGCCCTCTTCCGGTAAAGTCCTGACCGGCGGTGTGGATGCGAACGCTCTGCAACGGCCGAAGCGCTTCTTTGGTGCGGCGCGAAATATTGAAGATGGCGGCTCGTTGACGATTATCGCGACGGCTCTCATCGATACCGGCTCCCGCATGGATGAAGTTATCTTTGAAGAATTTAAAGGTACGGGTAACAGCGAAATCGTGCTTGACCGGAAAGTCGCGGATAAGCGTATCTTCCCGGCAATTGACGTCACAAAATCCGGCACCCGAAAAGAAGAGCTGCTTGTTCCGCCGGATGAGCTGCAAAAGACATATGTGTTGCGCCGCATCCTCAACCCGATGGGAACAATGGACGCCATCGAGTTTTTACTCGGCAAACTCAAAGACAATAAATCGAATGCAGACTTCTTTGATAGCATGAATACTTAGTAATCATGAAAGTGAACACGTAGTGCCCGTAATCGGTCCGGGGACCGATTACAACGGAGTGCCGAAACCGCTGGCGGTTTCGGATATTGAATATTTAGAGAGGCCTTCCGCGTTGTTAGCGGAGGCCTTTTTCTTTTGTGCGGCTAACCCGCGCAAACACAAACCCGCCCAACGCCCCGGCGAGCATCTGCAAACCCAGCCCGAAAGCATCCCGCGCGCCGGCGATGATATGGGTATTGAAGAAGACCTCTTTCATCAGAAGTAACATGATGAGTAGAGCCGTTGCGCCGGCTACCATATATATGAGCGGACGCCCGAATTTCGTCAGGCGAAACAACAATCCACCCGCAAGGAAAGCCACAGCGAAAGCAATTCCAATGAATAGAATATAGAGACTGCCGAGATGGACAATGTCATATCCCGTCATGGTCAGGCGCTCGCCTAAGCCTATATCCGCGCCAATACCGCCCAGTTTTGCTATTACATTCTGGGTTTGAAGCCCGACACCTGTGATGACCGTTGCCAGCGAAGCCGCAAGCCACCCACCAATCCGTTTGATAATTCCGTTCATAAGACTATGGCTAAGGGAGGCACAGGCGTGAGGTCAAGTGGAGACAAGAATGCGTGGATTGAAAACAGGTTTTGGTTTGATTTGCGGAGCGGCTTTTCTGTCGGCCTGTCTGGAAGCGCAGCCTGCGCCCGACTTACCCGAGCGCCCGTCGACGGAGTTTACCGTGACGGAAATTGAATCGGGACTGAAAAAGCCGTGGTCCGTGGCAGAGCTGCCTGACAGCACATATCTGGTTACGGAAAAACCCGGCACTCTGTTACGGGTTTCGGGCAAGGGCGAGCGGGTCGAAATTAAAGGCCTGCCAACGGATATATATGCGAGCGGCCAAGGCGGCCTGCTGGACGTTGTGCTGGCCCCTGATTTTGTCGACAGCGCGGAAATTTATGTCTCATATTCTTATGGAGAGGAAGGTGCGAACGGGACAGCGCTTTTGCGCGCTCGATTAGATGGAAGCCTCTTGGAAAACCCAACCGTCATATTCCGGGCCAGCCCGCCAAAGGCAGGTAACTCGCATTTCGGCGGCCGGATCGCGTTTTTGCCGGATGATACGCTGGTCCTGAGCTTGGGTGATGGCTTTGCTTATCGCGAAGACGCGCAAAAGGCCGATACGCATTTGGGCAAGCTCGTGCGGCTGACCCGTGATGGCGGTGTGCCGCAGGATAATCCTTTCATTGGACAATCTAAAGACGGGCGGGATTTTAAGCCGCAAATCTACTCCATGGGTCACCGCAACGTCCAAGGCCTCGCTTTTGACGCGCAAACGAATACACTCTGGGAGCATGAGCATGGCCCGCGCGGCGGGGATGAGTTGAACCGAATTGAGCCCGGTGCAAATTACGGCTGGCCGCTGGCCACAAAAGGCGTTGATTATAATGGCGCGCGTATCTCGCCCTATGCAACATTCGACGGCATGGTTGATGCCATCCACGGATGGACGCCGTCTATCGCGCCGTCGGGCCTTGCGATTTATCGCGGGGATATGTTCCCCGAATGGAACGGTGATGCGTTGATTGGCGGGCTGGCCAGCCGGGACTTGCGCCGTGTGGATTTGGAAAATGGCAAGAGTGTCGGTGAGGAAGACTTGCTGTCAGACTTGGACGGCCGTGTCCGCGATGTTCGAATTGCCCGCGACGGCGCGGTTTTAGTTCTCCTCGACAGCAATGATGGAAAGCTCTTGCGGCTCACGCCCAAATAGCCCTCAAAAGTAACGCTCCATTAACTGTGTTTGTTTTTGAGAATGAGTTGCAAAGTAATTGACACGCATTCTTAACTGGCGCATATAAGGTGCATGATCCATTGCATCTGCAATAATATCAATACGGCCAAGGTCGACAATGCGGCTGCGAATGGCGCGGAAACGGCGGCTTGTGTGCAACGCGCCTGCGGGACACGCTTTAACTGCGGACAATGCCGCGTGGATATTGAATCGCGGCTGCGGGACTGGCGGATGGCCAACCCGGCTTTAGAGGCGGCGGAATAGCCCTTTCTCCTTCTAATTATTAAGACTGAAACACAGTCGCAAAGAAATCCTTGCAAGTGATTTTCACCTGCACGGTTTCCCATTGACCAAACGCATACACATGGGTCAGGACCGCGTAAGATTTTTAAAAAGCCCGAACAATCGGGTGTGCTTTTTAGGAGAGACACATGCGCGGTGATCCCAAAACTATCAAATGGCTCAATACGGCCCTCAAGGCCGAGCTGACCGCCATCAATCAATATTTCCTACATTCGCGTATGCTCAAAGACTGGGGCGTGACGAAACTTGCCAAGAAGGAATATGAAGAATCCATCGAGGAAATGAACCACGCTGATACGATTATTGAGCGTATCTTGTTCCTTGACGGACTGCCTAACCTCCAAGACCTCGGCAAATTGCACATTGGCGAAACCGTCGAAGAAATTCTGCAATGCGATATGAAGCTCGAAGATCACGCAATCCCCATGTACCGCGATGCGGTGGAGCATTGCGAGAAAGTCCGCGATTACGGCACGCGCGATATCTTGCAAAAAATTCTGATCGAAGAAGAAGAGCATGTCGAGTATCTTGAGACGCAATTCGACCTCATCAAACAAATCGGCATCCAGAATTACATTCAGCTGCAAAGCGGCTCTGTAATCGACGGCGATGGCTAAGTTGCGTGAACGTCATGATTAAGGAGCGGCCGTCTTAACGCCCCGCCAAGACTTTGCCTTTACGCCCTGTTACCTATGAAACGGGTTCTTCTCATATTAACGTCGGCACTTTTTCTGTCGGCTTGCGGGTCGGCGCCAAAGCCCGTTGCGGGCGGCGCACCGGGTGTTGAGACAGCTGGCGGTTTGGCGCTACGCGATTCCGTAGTTTACTCTCAGAAAGACGCGCGCTGGGCCTCAGACCTTTTGGGCAATACAAATGACTCAATGGGCAGTGACGGGTGCCTGGTGACATCCGCGTCAATGGCGCTCACTAATCTCGGATTTCAGACCAGTCCGAAGGATTTGAATAATCGCCTAACACAAACCAAAAGCTACACGAAAAAGGGCTGGCTAATCTGGGACGGCATTCGCCGTGTCACCGATGGGCGTGCTGTCGCCACCTATTATGATAAAGTTGACGCCCCAACCATTGACGCCTGTCTGCGCCGCGGCGCTTACCCTATGGTGCAGTTCTATCTGCCCAGCGGGCGCTCCCATTGGGCGATGATCGTGAAACATGATGCGCGCGGATTTCATATGCGCGACCCGCTTCGGATTAGCAAAAAGCCATTGATTTTTCCCGCAGGGATAAACGGCTATCGCGCGGTGCGGTGTATTGGCTTGGCGGAGAATTCGTGACGTCGATTCTTTTTGTAATACTACCGATACTAATTCTTCTGATTGTGTCGTTGATTATCTGATCATAGTCGTCGCCAAATGGCACAAACGCCCGGGCCAGGGACCCGAGCGTCTTCAAGTCGTAATGGGTTAAAGCGTTAGCCTTTATTGCCCATGACCTTGGCCAAGATGAACGACAGGATTGTGCCGCCTACGCCGCCGGACACAACGCCGCCGAGGATGCTTCCGATATTTAAGCCGGCTCCATCTGCCGGGCTGGCGAACACGCCTTCGAGGCCCGGGATCATCGGCGCAAGCGCCGCAAGGCCTGTGCCGCCGACTATACCTGTCAGCATTTGAGCGCCTTTGCCCATGCCTGAACCTGTAAGTTTGCCGCCGAGCAAACCGCCCGCGCCGCCGCTGAGAAGGCCTAAGCCAATACTAATAGGATCCATAATTTTCCCCAATGTTTTTACGATGGCACGAGTGTGCGACCTAACCAAAGTTTGGAGTTTAAACTTTTGTTAATCAAGCAAATATGTCCGATTTCACCAACTTCAGGGTGTAATATAGCGAATCACGAATAAAAGTTCTTGATTTGTTCTCGGCTCTCTGGTTGTTTCATCTCCGTCGAAAATATATTTTGAGGCCAATATGGTTGCCCGCATCACCACAGTCGCATTTCAAGGAACAGAGGCGCGCCGCGTTGATGTGCAGGTCCAAGTCACTTCGGGTGGAAAGCAAATTTTTAATGTCGTCGGGCTGGCGGATAAGTCTGTTTCCGAAGCGCGCGACCGGGTCAGGGCGGCTTTTGTTTCATTAGGGCTGCACCTGCCGGGTAAGCGCATAACAATAAATTTAGCGCCCGCCGACCTCCCCAAAGAGGGCGCGCATTATGATCTGCCCATCGCGATTGGTCTTTTGGCTGCCATTGGCGCCGTTCCTGCAGACGCGGTTGAGGGCTTTGCGGCGATTGGCGAGTTGAGCCTTGACGGCACGATCTGTGCAGTGCCGGGCGCGCTCCCCGCCGCTGTGATGGCAGCCAGCCATGATCTTGGACTAATTTGCCCCGAGCCCAATGGGGCAGAAGCGGCGTGGGCGGGGGATCTTCCCCTTCTCGCGCCGCAAACTCTGGTGCAGCTCATCAATCACTTCAAAGGCACGCAGGTCTTGGGCCGTCCCGTCGCCGGGCAAATGCTGGAGCCGAAAAGCGCTCTGGATATGCGCGACGTGCGCGGTCAAGAAACCGCAAAACGCGCGATGGAAGTTGCGGCGGCAGGCGGACATAATCTGCTGATGGTTGGGCCGCCGGGATCGGGTAAGTCTATGCTCGCCGCGCGTATGCCCGGATTGCTGCCACCTTTGGAAGCAAATGAGCTGCTGGACGTTTCTATGGTCCATTCCGTTGCAGGGCTGTTGCATAAGGGCGAGTTGTCGCGCGCCCGTCCATTCCGCTCTCCGCATCATTCCGCCAGCATGGCCGCGATGGTTGGCGGCGGGTGTGAGCATTAGTAAAAAACTTCACTAGAAATATTTATCACATCACTAATCAGTAAAAAAGTTCACTCAATTATCAGGTATCGCTAACATTGTCATTTAGACTCAACAACTTCCCTAAGGACAATATTGTTCGTCAAATAGTACGAATTAGAGGGATTGAGTGGCCTCCAAAGAGAACCTCCGAAAGGCGCTGGAGGATTTTACTAAGAGCGATGTGGGCCGAAGAGGATGGGGTGAACAACAAATATTTGGAATGTAGCGTTGCTCCAGACTATCTTTGGATGATGCAGCTTGGGAGTTTGTGGCGAGATCAAAGGTGCATTAAAACTAATCGGCTACCAAAAAAGAAGACTTTCACGCTTCTTGACTCTTCACCTCAATTTGTGTGGCGAGATGCTGAGGTAAATGGGAGACCAATTTTTTATGATTCTGAAGTGGTGGCCGAGAAGGCCGTTGCAAAATATCCATGCTATCAACTGTTGTGGGCGGAGGATGATTGTAAAAACAGAGTGTTGCTATGTATTTCAAGTTTAGAATTGGTTCGGTTTTTTATTGGAATGTCACCAGCTTTATCTAGGCACATTTTTGGGTTTACCAATAGTCTTGAAAATTATCAGTTATTTCGAACCTTGGGCGGCAATTTTTTGAAGGGTGTGCCAGAAGGATTGAAGATATTAGATGGGAATCTACAGGCTCTTGGCCGTAAATTGATGGTTTCTATGTTGACTGACCCTATCGGCAAAAAACAGATTTTGAATTTTGTACAGTCTTGCAGATCGGCGATCTCAGAAAACCGAAACTCAGATGGTCAAAGTCACGATGTTTTTCCAGTTTTCGGGTTACCTTTTAAAGCTCAGTGCAGCCTTTCCCTAATTGGAGAATACAGAAGCATTTTGATTGAGGATAAGGAGGGATTCCAACCCGTACCAGTTTTTGGCGTTACCAAAATGGTTTCGACGAACTACCAGCCTCCTAAGAGCGAGATAAATATTATTCGAATGGAACGTACTGGAGATGGCGCCACTACTTCCATTGAGGTAGATTCTGGAAAAGTAAAAACTCCAGCGGATATACCTCATGACGTGCCGGCGCCCTCAAATACGGATACCGCTTTTTTAATCCAGATGGGAGTGGATATTACGGAGGCATATCCCGGTACAAAAAACGTAATACTTAAAGATGCCTTAGTTGAGAGTGAAGGGACTCTGGACTTCAAGCCTAAAACAGACTCTGAAAACCAAGAGGACATTACAGCACTTTCAACCATTATAGGCGGAAAGGAGCGTGATGGCTCAACTGGTATTGGGAGAGGGTCAGATGATGCTGAGAGGCCCCGAAAAGAAAAGTCTTTATTATTACTTGATGAAGATTTGGAAGACCTATTAAAATGTAAACCCGATCATATCTTGGGCCCTGAGGATATTGTGTCTGTAAATTATGAGGCGGTTCCAAGTCGGTTACAGATGGTAGCAGCGCTGGTCTTGAAGACAGATTCCGGTCTAGGGGATGATTGGCGAAAGGGGTTTTGGCAATCTGGTGGGATTGAAGAAGCCTCTCTAATAAGTTTGTCGAAACTCCCTGATAAGACAGCCCTTTTAGAAAACGGAAAGCCCCGAAAGGCGATTGTTGCAATTCTAGAGAATGCGGATTACCGCATAATGCTTGCCGACATTGAAAGAAGGAAGGGTGAAGCGATTGCAATCTTCAGCCTTCTCATGCCTATCAATCAGGCGCTCAACTGGGAGGCGATCAGTTACATTCTCGAGTATCGGTTGACACCTGCAGCGAAGTCAGGAACTTGGCCAAATGCTAAAACTCATGGTGGCGGTTATGTCGCGAAACCTCAACCTCATCAAAGATATTTTCCTGTTGAAGACAGATACTTGGGCGGCAAGCTTTTTAAGTTTGTAAATAAAGTTGTTTCTCAAGCGGCCTATATTGAGCATATAGCCGGGTGAGCAATCAAAAGAGGCGCTCCATAATGCATTTAAATGATCAAATACTAATCTACTCCTTTACATTGCAGCTTTTACGGCCTTATTTCTAAAGTATGAGTAGTACTTCTTTTCAACACCCTTTTTTGTTTAACAAGGCGATTCCAAGGATTGTCGGCGAAAATTTACCAGGTCGATATTGCGCTAAGCTGCAACAGTGGGTGGTTCCCTACGGTGATCAGGAGCTGCCGATTATTGACACTGGAGGATCTGCTGCAATGGTAGCCACTAAGACGCTCAACAACACAGAAAAAGATGACGCTTCGAAACAAATCCTTATGGTGCAGACTAAAACTGAAGCGCAGTTGGAGTCAGAAGATAAATCTACAATGACTGAGTTGATGGTTCAAACTAAGACTAGAGTTCATAACGAAGCAGACGATACTGGTTTCACATCAGATGTAGGATGGTTATAAATTCGCCCAAATACATTTTGGTAACTAACCAGAAGGACATCACTTCTGACTTTTTAGTCCGTGAGCTGCAAAAGCGGGAAATACCGTTTTTTCGTTTTAACACAGAAACGCTTCCTGATTTTGAAGCCTGGTCGTCGGGGGAAGGGTTTTTCCTTAGGTCGGAAAACATTACAATCAACACGAGTCTAATTAAAGCGGCCTATTTTCGGCGTCCGGGACTAATTCAATTTGAAGGCTCAGACCAAGCTGATTCAGATGCTTACCGTGCAACTGAATGGACGTACTTGTTAAGGTCGCTCTACCTTGAGCTTGGTCGAAAGTGGTTAAGTCATCCGAATAATATTTTGTTAGCAGAGAATAAGCCCGGTCAGTTGAAGCAAGCCCGCGAACTGGGGTTTATGGTTCCTGAATATGTTGTTTCTAATTCGCTAAACGCAGTCAAAGAGCTGTTTAGTAACCACCCCGTTGTAGCCAAACCACTTTCACATAACTTGCTTAATGAAGGCGATTCAGAACGCGTAATTTTTACTGTGGATGTCCCAACAATAGAAGAAATTAAACATGGTCAGCTGGCTATGTCGCCAGTAATTTTCCAGCAGAAAATAGAAAAGAAGTTTGACCTTCGGATAACTGTTGTTGGTGAACTTGCTATCGCAACCCAGATTAATTCTCAAATTGATATGAACACTAAAACGGACTGGCGAGCTGGTGGCGACAAGATTTTGGAACACAAGTTAGTCGCCTTACCGCCCGACATTGAAAACAAATGTATTGAGTTGGTAAAGAAAATGAACCTCCGTTATGGAGCTATTGATCTAGTAGAAGACTTGAATGGGCATTTCTGGTTCCTCGAATGTAATCCTAATGGTCAATGGGCTTGGATAGAAAACATGACAGGAGCACCTATTTCGAAGCTGATCGTAGATGAATTGATTTCACATGGAGAGGGCGCTTAATGACCGAGGTCACAATTCAAGAGCAACTTTCAGTGATTAGCCAGATTAAATGGAGCACAGATCACCCTGCCCTATTATCCCAAGCGCGGATTTTTCAAGAAAATGAAACTCAACGCTTAAGAACAACCACTCTTAAAGTTCAAATCTATCTTGGAGTTCTCATCGCGATACCTGCCGCAACCGCTTCTCTATTGAGGTTGAGGGGGGGTGCTGTTGAGGCTGATGTATCGATAGCGGGTTTCGTTTTCATTCTCATTCTAATTATCTCGACAATATTTTGGATGCGAGCACTGTGGTTTGGTAGGAAAGCACTATCTGTTGGGGTTTATAATTTCATGGATGTCGAAGATTTCAAGGAAGCTAGTGAGGCAACAAAGCCCAGCTCTATATTGATTTCAAAAGTGCTTCAGGTCGCAGTACTAAACCAATCGATGCACAATAGGAAAATCACTAGCCTGAGAAAAATGGAAACGTCTATCTTCAAATTGGTTGCTACTCTAAGCGTTGGGATTGTCATCACTTTAGGCATGGCGCTATGGCCTTACGTTTTGGTGGGTCTCAAGTCGGTCGAATGTAATTGCTTTTAGGATACTATTTGAGCCAGAAGAAACTGGCAGGAGGTAAATTGTGAAGCTGGTACTGGTACACGGAATCCATCAAGAGAAAATCGACCCGAATGTTTTGAGGGAGCAATGGTTGGATGCACTTGATATGGCTGATCGAGACATAGAATTTCCATATTACGGCAATCTGTTAGCCGATTTAACATATAAGCATACGGGTAAATACAGGAATGTGGCGTCCGACGACAATAATGTCGGCATAGATAAAACTAAGTTTGATGAATTCGCTCAGCCGATAATTGCGCAAATGAGACGACTTCATTCTGATACACAAACGAGTCCAGATAAAAATCGACGCAGGGGAAAGGGAATTCATAAGCCTGCGTTAAAAAAAATCGCACGGACAGTTGAACGGATCTCTCCTTTTGATGGCCATTTCGCGCTGAAATTGCTAAAACAAGCCTATGCATATTTAAGCCTTCCTGAAGTATTTCAAAGTGTAAATTCTACGGTTCGGGAGGTACTATCAGGTTCTGAGCCAAAGGTTGTCGTAAGCCACTCATTAGGCACTATTGTTTCTTATGTAGTTATGCTTGATTTACACAAGAGAGGGGAGCTTCCTGAAATTCCGCTTTTTTTGACTCTTGGCTCTCCACTTTCATTAAAGTTAGTTGAAAAAATGGTCACTGAAGATGCTGAAAGGATTCGGTTAATATCTAGATGGGTTAATGTTGCCGACAAAGAAGATTTTATCGCGTTAGGAAATGCACTTGATTCAAGCGCCTTTAAAATGAATATTGAAAACATGCTAGGTGTTGACAACGGTCATGAGGATCCACACTCAATACTGAAATATCTTGCGCACACAAAGGTAAGAGAAGTTGTTAAAAGCTCTCTGTCATAAAGGCGTCGAATGAAAAAAGCTCTGATTATTGGTATTGATGATTATCCTGGCGCTCATGCTCTCAGGGGGTGCGTCAACGATGCGCTTGAGATGTCGTCCATGCTCGAAAAGAATGGTGATGGGTCTCCAAACTTTGAAGTGATGAAACTAATTAGTCATGAAACGGAAGTTACGAGTGAACTCCTTCATGACTCAATAACACAACTTTTTAGTGGTGAGGCTGAAACAGCTGTTCTTTATTTTGCGGGCCATGGTCTTGTTGATGACGATACAAATGATGGCCAATTGATATCTATGAATGGTGCGCATCCAAACTGGGGCGTGCCGTTGAGAACAGTCATTAATCTGGCTAACGAAGCATACCCTAGAATAAAATCTTCCGTAATAATTTTAGATAGCTGTAAATCTGGTGCAATCGGTGAGATGGCGAGACAAGGAAAAGGCGTCAATCCGCCTTCCGTAATAGGGGATGGGGTTACTATTCTTACAGCTAGTCATAGATCGCAGTTGGCTGTTGAGGAAGACGGCCATGGCCGGTTCTCTTCAATATTGCTTGACGGGTTATCAGGCGCTGCTTGCGATATTCTTGGTCGAGTGACGCCTGCTGCCTTATATGCATATGTCGACCAAACTCTCAGTAATTTTGAGCAACGCCCAATTTATAAGGCAAACGTTCAACGGTTTATAACCGTCAGAAATGTCGAGCCGCGCGTCAACTTGGACATCCTCAGAAGATTACCTAAATACTTTCCAAACCCATCTCACAAGTTTAAATTAGACCCGAGTTATGAACCGGAGAGAGGAGAGGAAGCCGAACGCCTTAAGGACATTCCCGTAAATGAAGACCACGCTCGTATTTTTAAAGAGCTTCAGAAATGTTGTAATGTCGGTTTAATAAGGCCCACTGATCATGAGCATATGTGGCACTCTGCGATATTTTATGGCGGATGCGAATTAACAGCAAGTGGAGCCCATTATCGTTTTTTGGCTTCCGCAAATCGTATATAGGGCTATTTTTCTCTAGCCCTGCGCCTGTTCACGGGTTGCAAATTGCAAAATGATACCCATGTCTGCTTTACAAAAAAGTCAGGAGACTTGCGTATGGCCAATCCAAGAGCATTCATTAGCTTTGATTACGATCATGATAGTACCGAAAAGAACCTCTTTGTTGGGCAGTCAAAGAATTCAAGCACTCCTTTCTCAATTGAAGACTGGTCATCAAAAGCCCACTTACCTCAACAAACGTGGGAGGCATTAATCAAAGCAAAAATTAATAACTGCAATATGCTGATAGTATTAGTGGGAAAAACAATGGCTAGCGCAACAGGTGTAGCTAAGGAAATTGCTATGGCTAAGGAACAAAACGTTCCAGTTTTTGGGGTGTATGTAGATGGAGCTAATTCAACTAGTAATTTACCCAAAGGATTGGCGCGCAACAGAACCATTAGCTGGAATTGGAATAGTATTGCCAGTGCGGTCGATCAAATGATGGGAGAAGGGAAAAATAAGAAGTAACGATAGTTCTTGTTTAGGTCGGAGGCGACTGCAATTTCCATATACCCATTTTTCTGGATATTAAGCCTAGCTGGTGCAGTTCATGTAATTTCTCAGCATTTGGAGCAAAATAAAAAGAAGAAAATATTTATCAGCTTTGCAATTGAAGATGCCAACTTACGCGAGTTGTTTGTTGGTCAGGCTAAAAATTCTCAGGTAGATTACTCGTTCAACGATCAATCCGTTAGGGAGCCATGGGATCGAGCATGGAAAACCAATTGTCGTGAGAGAATTCAAAAATGTGATGCTGTCATAATTCTATTGAGCACTAATACCAATAATGCGGATGGGGTGATTTGGGAAGCGAAATGCGCGCTTCAGGAACAAAAACCAACTAGGGTGCTTTACGCCACAAGAGCGAGCCGACCTAAAAAACTTGCTGCGCCATTGGCCAATATAGAGGTTCTAGAATGGGCACGGAAAGACATTAAAAAATTTATAGATTCGATTTAATTAGGTCACGGCCCCCGATTTAGAAAGCCGCCTTCCACCTTTTTATTAGATTGCATGAGTAAGGGACTATGCGGATTTTGTTTCCGTCAATGGTGAACAATAGTACTCCATCATCGTTATCAAGAAACTCTGGAAAGCTAATGTTTTTTCTTTCAAGTTTTCTCCGAGTTGACTCCCACATTTTCGACAATTTGGATGTTTCATAAGATGTAGTCGTAAGCCCACCGCTAAGGGTCCTCTTTACTGCCAGCTCCAGGTTTTGTTCCGGTGGCATAAAAAACAAGCACTTCTTCAGCATTCCGGCATCTGCGATGTGGGCGAGTTCAGATATAGTAGCAGATTCATTTTCTGCTTCTGAAAAATCTAAAGGAATTGAGATGATTACTGACGCAGCGGAGGCAAGAGACTTAAAGGTTTTAAACCAATCCTCGTCTTTCGCATGATACATGCCTGGCTGAACGTAAAACAGGTCCGCGGAGAATTGGTTGAACTCCGAGCTATATGGACTCGTTCCCGGAAGCTCGAACGGGCTGGATCCTGGGGTATTCTCAGACGTGCTGAAAAAACCAATTATTTTGGATTTTCTGAACGCTCTAGCCAACCTGGTCTCTAAGTACATAGTGTCATACCCACTGATGCTTGCCGGATCTTTTGCCCTCATTTTACCTTCCCCAGTAAAAGAACGAAGATACAATACAAAGGGCTCATCTGTTGAGTGAGCGTTCTTCAGAACCTTATTAACGTACTGCTCAGCCTGCTTATTCAGCATTATTTGCTGGCGCCGCCGAGCTCGATAAAGACTAACACTTCTAATGTTCCCAATGGTTTCTCTAAAACCTATTAAGAGCCCCCCCATTACGCAGAGCATTGATCCGACAAAAGGGCGATCTGATATGAAAAATAGTAACCCAATAGGAAAGGTTATTAGCCAACTTATTCTCTCCGCACTTAGTTGCCAAAGAACTAACCTTATAAAAATATACAAATTCATCTTTGATACCTTCGGGTCTAATCATTTTCTAATAATGTTTTGGATGAGTAGGGTTCATATAGATAACTCTGAACCACCTTAGCGAAATTTGGAATCTCATCAGTATCCAAATCCTTTAGCGCCCAACTTTTCCACATTCGAGCCTCGGCGCACAAACCAACAAACATCCAAGGCCACCCCCTAAACAAAACCGCCGCCAAAGAAAAAACTTGGTGAAGATCATTCACCCGCAAACATTCAAATTGAGTGTCATATTGCCTTTCTGCAAATATCTTCACTTTGAATGAGACATAGTTGGACGTTTGTTGCCGTATCCAGGGCGCTCGTTTGCCTGAGCAAAAGAGGAGAATTACCGCTCTGACGGTCGCGAAAAATTCGAGATCATTGTCGATATCCGGTACATTTAAACCCCACGGGATGTGTCCGGAAATACGCCCGGACAGCGCTTGCGCGAGAGAGAGGGCTTCAGCGTCACATGCCCATGCTTTAGCGTCTCTTAAATCGTATGAGCATTCGTGACAGGAAAGGAACTCGCCGCGATGGGGTATAACGGGAGAGCCGCACTTTTCGCAGCAGTCTCTGAGAACTACTGCGTGCTCTAAACACACAGGTGAAAGATTGGTTCTCCAGATCTTTCGGAAATACGGAGTATTGTCCGCCTCTAAACACAGCGGGCAATATAGTTGACCGTGGCGGGTTCGAATTCTGTGTCTGACACCAACATAGCGGACCCAAGGGTTGAATGCTTTTGGCTTCATTTGGACTACTAATGAGCCTTCATAAAATTGCAAAAATAGGCGTTCCAAGCCCTCACGGTCAGTTCCGGTTTTGAGGGCCATTGTTTCAAGTAGGTCGGATGCCGTAATTCGATCAATATCTCGTGTCCAAATTTGCCGATGCGGCCAAACGAAATGGCAGAAACTTTGAATTTTGGCCGAATTTCCTTGCGCAGTTCTAATCAGCCATGAGGAGAAAATCTCATCCTCAAATGGCTTGGGGTGATATGGCCAGTATTCTCCGGTTAATCCCAATTTAGACTCGTTGCTGCATATAACACTTTCACGAACCAATTATTTCAACTGGCGCTGAATTCTAACTAGTACGATAGCGTTTTATCATGGCTGGCGTCACGTCATTGCGATAGCATAATGGGTCAGCTCCACCAGGCTTAGAGTAGGCTGAACGTTTACCGCACTTAGAACCATTTCGAGCGCGGCTGTAAGGGCAAGGGCACGAGCCGCTATAATTCGTGATGCTTTGTCGGATCAGTATTTGAGCAATTTCAGCGTCTGATTTGCCTACCGCCTTAGCGTAAGCGGGCTGGAGGCTAACCCCGGAAAAGAGGAAAAGTGTAAACGCGATTGATGCGGTCTTGGATAACAACATTGTTCAGCACATAGTCCAGACAGCCTTTAATTGCACGCATTGTTTTACAACCATTTATTTTGATGGCTAATTTGTGTCATTTACGGGGTAGAGTGAATGGATGAATACTATAGACGATTTCAGGAGTGTGACCGTTTGGTGCTGACGGCTTTAATGGCTGTGGTGTCTTCTAATCCACTAAAGGCGGCTTCGAGTGTTTTAGAGCATTTCCCTAGCTTTCAGCATGCCACTCGTGCGGATCACCAAAGCCTTGCAGAGATTGTGGGTGATGACGGTGCTACCCTTTTAAGAACTATCCCACATGCTGTAGCATCAATGACACGCGAAACGGCTCTAAATGCGGCGTCTTATATCCTGACTATTGAGGCAGCTAAGGACCACTTCAGCGCTCTCTTGAACGGGCGCAGGAATGAAGCTTTTGCCGTTCTGTATTTCAACGCAAAGAACCGTCTTCTTGATGAGGATATATGGGAGGGCACTATTGATAGAACTAGTATTTATCCGCGTGAAATCATGAGGCGCGCAATATTAGTGGACGCCTTTTCAATATTGATAGCCCACAATCATCCTAGTGGAGACCCGACACCGAGCGCCGACGATTTGAAAGTTACTTCAAGGTTGGAAAGAGCATTGGAGACAGTGGATGTGATTTTACTGGATCACCTGATATTTGGAGAAGGTGAGCCTTATAGTCTTCGAGCTAATTGCGATATCTAGGACGGCAAATTTACACATGCTCCAAACCGCTCTCTCAAAATCCCAATAGTAATCTACCGCACTTTTGGGTAATCACTCCAACTGTTCGCCTGAGCTTAACGCGTAACCCCCGCCTAAGCGGACGTAAAAAAGAGTTTTATACTGAGTGATAACACGTTCAATGCCATTCGCACTTACCCATTGACGAGCAGTCATGAAGATTTACAGTCTTCGGCATGCCAACAGTTGAAGATATTTTGGGTCCCAAAGATGATCGTCCAATGTGGAACAGGAAATTCAGAGATTGCGACAAATTACAATCTGAATATTTGGAGCTGTTAGATCAAAAATTAGCTGAACAAAAGTATCAAGAGTTTCTTGAAAAAAACACTGAGCTTATCCCGAGAGAATTTGTTCAGAATCATGGAGTTCATTTTCAAACAGTTTTCCGCAAATTGCGATTTGGTTCTGATTTTATTAGTGATTTTTGTTACCTATCCAAAAGTACAGATGATTGGAATTGTATACTCATTGAAATTGAAAAACCGCAAAGCAAGTTCTTCAAAGGGTCGTCAAGTGATTTACATTCGGATTTTGTGAAGGGAGTAGGTCAAATTACCAAGTGGAGGGCATGGTTGAGCAAGAGAGAGAATTTTGATCATTTTGTCAATTCAACACTTGGAGCCTTCCGATACCCACTGCAAGAAAACCCAGTTTCTATAAAGTATGTTCTCGTGACTGGTCGAAGAGGTGAGTATCAGTCGAATGCCGGACGTAGGGCAGATATAAAATCCTATGAACGAGACGATTTTAAAATCATCTCTTATGATAGTTTAGCTGAAAGTTTAGAAACGAAGTGGCCTCTTTACGTTGCAGCAAAGCGTAATGACCATGTTCAAATTCTTTCGGATGATTTGATTGGAACTAGTCTCTTCGCGTGGCAGGACCCGACACAAATTTGTGTAAATACATCTCTTTTAGAAAAAATAAAAAAACATAAGACTACCAGGTATGTCAAAGATCCTTCTTCTGGGAAATCAGTTGAAGTTTTTCGTTATGTTGAAGACAAATTGAGGTTTCGAAAATAGGTTTTTAAAAATGCCAGATGAAAACAGCATCAAATTTTTTAATAAGGGTGCCGAAGCTTGGAATAAATGGCGTGAGGAAAACTCAGCAAACTTAGCAGATGTAGACTTTGAGTCAGACCTACATAATTATAAATCCATGTACGACATGCCTATTTTTATTGGGTATGATCTCTCTCGTATGAGATTAGATAGAATAACTGCAAGAAACTCGACCTTCATTGACTGTAATTTTTCACATAGTTCACTTTCAAGCTCGGACCTTTGTTTCTCAAATTTCGAAGGATGCAATTTTGAGAAAGTAAGTATGAGAGTCACAAGAATAGGTTCATCCTCTTTTAGTCAATGTGATTTTCGTGGCGCTGACTTGTCCTATTGTTCTGCTGAAGAATCAAAATTTGTTGGTTCAAAGTTTATCGAAACGACACTGAATCACATGAGCTTAGTTAAATCTGACTTCTCGGATACAGTAATTAGCCGCTCTAAAGTATATGGAATTTCCGCATGGGATCTCATTATGGACGGTAGCGAGCAAGATAATATATACATATCTGAAGACGGTGCACAGATAACGGTACCAACAATTGAACTCGCGCAATTTATATCGTTGCTGATTAACAATAAAAAAGTAAGGGACTTTATAGATACGATTACGTCAAAAATGGTTTTAATACTTGGCCGATTTTCGGAAGAAAGAAAGCCAATCCTTCAAATCATTAAGCAAGAATTGGCAAGCAGAAATTATTTACCTGTAGTATTTGATTTCACCGGACCTGATAATAGAGACGTTGGCGAAACAATTATTTCATTGGCGTCATTATCCCGTTTCGTAATTGCTGATATTTCGAGCCCAAGGAGTATTCCTCAAGAGTTAGAGAGCATTATTCCGAAGTTCCCATCTTTGCCGGTTCAGCCTCTCATTATTCATAACCAAACTCAATATGGGATGTTTGAAAGATTTGAACGCTATCCATGGGTGCTCAACAAGTTATCATATGATGATGCGGAAATAGCTGGGTTAGTTGATAAAATTGTTGCTAACTGCGAAATACATCTTGATTCTAATAAAAATTAAATCGGGATCGAATATGCACAAGTAACTTATGCCTCCTTTGAGGATAATTGCTTCATCGTATCGGTTTGTACGAGTGTCTCCTTTTGCCGTCAATGCGGAGGAGAGATTAGTGTAACTCTTCGCGGAATAGGTTGTCAGTCATTGCAGGAATGCTGAGTCAATTTGAGTGGAATCAGTACTCAACTTCTTGGGAGCCGTACAAATTTAGATATAGATGCCGATCAGGAACAAAACTGCACCTATTACAGCAATCAATCCTGGGATAATTATGTCACCGCTCATGCCTCTTTTTACGGAACGGATACGCATAGGTGGCAACATCATGATTACGCCAGCTACAAAAGTTCCGGCGGCGGGTATGGCTATAGCTAAGGTCAATCTTGAACTACCTTCAATAATCTTATTATCGCCGGCTTCATTCTGATCCGCACCATCTGGGTCTAGGCTCTAGCGCCTTATTTCCATCATGCCTCCAAGAACGGATAAGGTCCTTTGCAATCCCCAATTCGACTAGGTCGCGATCATCGTCAGAGATGTCCACCACCCAACGGCCATGACGATCCTGACCGAAATTATTAGTAATGACTTGCACACCTTCTTTCGTTTCAAGAACCATGAACTCTTTTGCACGGAAACCCCATTCTCGCTCGGCCTCACATTTTGCCCCACCTATGGCAGCACCAACTCCGCCCGTTTCAGGCGCGTCGCCATTGTTTAATCGGAAGGGGATTTCATTAGCCCGCCCGCTGTCACCATCGGACCAATAGATTGTTTCGATGACTGTTCCGGGCGACAACAAAGCATCTTCCGCACTCGCCTTAGGAAGGTAGCTGAAAACGTAACCAGCAGTAAAGAGAACAAGAACAACCGCCGCTGCAAAGGTAGGCCAGGTTCTTTGCCACCAAGTTTGGGACACTGCATTCTGACTGTCTAAATTACGATTGTAACCCATGTGGCTTTCTTAGATTGGACTGTTCTTGCGGTTTAGGACCTTGAAAGAATGAATAGGACGAAGGAGAGCTCTGCTTAAGGTATAATTTTTTTTACTCGAACATTTCATATCGAATGCATCTTTTTCGCAGCAAGTAATTCAACCGCATTTCTTCTTTCATCGGGATGAATGTAACCACATTCCTGAATCGCTCTTTCATTGATAACTTCTTGCTTGTTGCGGATAGCCCATATGGCACTCTTTCGAAGTAGTTTAACAAATTCGCCGACTGTGGCATTAGTTTTATTAAATATGAGATTTGCTAGATCTGATTGAGCAATCTTCGAGTCTTCTGCAAGAGGAAGGACTTTCGAATAATTATGGATAAACTTTCGGTATTCTAGATTGTTTTCCCAATAAGGAAGTTCAAAAGCATCAAAACGGTTTGCAAGTTGACTGTCTGTTTGAAGGGCAATAGTTGCTGTGTCCAACCCCGCGCAAACTATGGGAATTCTCAGTTCATTGATCAGATATCTAATCATTACAAAAATCTGCTCCTGTGCTTTCTCGCTTGCCAAGAGAACGTTGTGGAGTTCATCAATGATAATCATTTCCACATTGCACTCTTCCAGTAATCTAATGGCCTGATCCCTCAAATTTCCGATTTGGTTTGAAGAGCGGTAGATGGCATTCATCTTTTTTAAGACATCAGTATAAAAACTCCGAAGGTCAGGCTTCTCAGGTAGCTGAAGCCGCAAAATGGGATAGCGGATAGCTTCGCCCTCGGCATTGTCGTCAGGCGGATTAAGGCGTTCGAAGCGTTTAATTATAGATGTTTTTCCATTATTGGTGTCTGCCCATATTATTGCGCCCGGCATTCTCTCCCTTTTTGGCGTATCGAGTAAATCGAACAGTAGATCTAGGGTTTCGTCAGCTTTCGGATAAGATACCCAGCGATCATGTTTTACTGCTCGAATACGATCCCTAGTACTTGACGCTATTAGGGGCCGCAAATCTGGATGAAGATGCGCGAGATCCGTCACAGCAAATCAACTTCATCAAAACCGTCGTCTAAGAAATTCTCCAGTTCGGACGAGTCAAACTTTTGCACTTCAGTTATGGCTGGAGACTCTTTCGACTTCACGTCAACAGACGATGTCGGTATTGCCTGTACGGACTTTTTGTTCTGATTTTTTTTCGCCCGTTTTTTTCGAGCGGTTTTTGTTTCTTTTTCCGCTTCGGCAACAATTTTTTCACCCCGTAGATGTGCCTTGTGAATCAAGTCGTAATTTATGCCAGACCTTGCAATTGCCTTTTGTTTTTGCTTTCGGTCTTTAAATTCCTCCTCGGAGATATTTGGTAGTGTTTTGTCAACAGCCCTTACCTCAAGATAACGCGGCGGGTTTAAACTATCTATGTAAGCAAATACTGTTTTGATCGCACGAGGGTCTCTACGGACCGCATACTTCCTTTTGCCATCTTTAAGGCGGAGCTTGGTGAGGGCGGGATCGTTATAATACACGCCTTTATAATTGAAACCTTTTCGTGTTATTGGCAGATTTTCGTAGGGTAGAAAATCGATCAAAAATCGTCGTGGGTCGTTAGGGGTTCTTATTGAAGGTCCAAACATTTGATCATTGGCGATTCCTTCTTCCCAGGCTCTACGCGGTGAGATTCCGATCCCTTCTTGTATACGTTCATGATATTGCTCCGTAATGAAAAGAACGAGGTATTTCTCAACCTCTTTTAGTGTCATACACGCCTCTTTTTCGGCATTGTACTCACGCTTAGAGACAACATTCCCCTTGGTTGTTCCGGGCAATTGATGGGTCTCTCTGTTTACGGTTTGAATTGCTCTTTCAATAATTCCGCCAGTCGTTGGATGTTTGATTGGCCGGTGATCTATATTTATTAGGTATTGCTGACACCCAAACTTTAAAGCATTGCCAGTGAAGTCAGAGCCATTATCTAGGCTCAATTTGCTTGGAATGCCAAACATTGGCCAGCTGGTATTTATGTTGCGATCTGCAAGCCACTTATCTTTTGGAAGGGAGCACATATGCAAGGCTAGCCCGTTTGTAAGTGAACTCGGGGCGGACAGCCTGATAATAAAGGCTAGAATGGCTCGTGATCTGACATCGACGGCTAGTGTAATGTACGGCCGACCAATCGGCAGGCGACTTTCTTCATCAACAACGATAACATCTGCCGGTGTGTGATCGATCATCACGCAATCCATAACAAATCTGGGGGTTTCGAATCCTTGATTGATCGGTGAGTATTTATCACGTGCTGCGTAATAACCTTCTCGCGCAGAGGAAACCTCTCGATCGTCTAGCGCGTTTATTCTACTCTTTATTGTGTTGGGAGCTGGTTTCGGTAATCCTCGCATATGACATTCAGCATGAATGTGCCGGACGACGTAGTGAATACCCGGCCTTGTTTTTTTCTTATACTTTGTTTCTATCGCGTCGGTGATGATGGCCTCAACTTCTGGAGAAAGCTGCCGGCTTCCCTTCTTTCGGCCCCGCTTTTTACCAATCAAGGCTTCGATAGTCGGGTTGTCTCGATAGGCCCACATAATGATGTATAGGCGCCGCCCGGAAATCCCGAGTGATTGGCCAGCTTTTTCAACGTCGGCGCCCGTCCTTCCTTTTTTGGCAAGCATCGCCTCTACAATCGGACGCCTCGAGTCGGCTAAAGCGATTTCTTGCTCAGAGAACTCAATTAGGTCTCGCCGATCTGTTTTAATCGAATTTTCGGTGTAGTCGTCAATTTCAAGTGTCAAAGCGGATACCTCTGTCAAAAAGAAAAGGGGGCTCCCAGTCTTTGCCCCATGCATGAAGGACAGTGTTCATGTCTAAGGGAGCTGTAAGGTCACAAACTATGTCGAAGCTCGCTATCATGCTCAAAATCTCAAATTGCGCGTCTTTCCTGCTTGGAAAGAGGCTCTCAACATGATTCAAAATACTCCCATTTGTGCATGGAAGAAGGGACCGAATTGTTGGCCTTACCGTTGGATGTCCTTTGGCTGCTAGTGGGGTGATGATGACTCTGGGATACAAAAGTTTGATATTTTGGAGAGAGGGTCCTAAAATCGCATCCTCAGTCATTAAGACAAAATCTAAATTTCTGTCACGAGCCCATGCAGAGACATACATATAGCGTTCGGTTAGGTGATCTCGTTTGGCGGTCCATTCATCATCAGATTTACACTCAATAAGCACTTCTCTGTATTCCCCGTCGCGCTTGTAACGCACGAGGTAATCAGGTGTGTAAAATTTGTTTTTCTTGTCTTCTTTCGGGAAAGTAATTGTTAGCGGCTGACTTTGCACATGCTGAATTCTCTGATCAAATAGTAGTTGAAACGCACAGTCTCTTTCGATTTTTGACTCAAAGGGCACGGGGTCATGGTTAGGATAGCCATTTATCCACCCGGTTATACTTCTTCTATTCGCCTTGATTTTGCGAACCGGTTGGGTTTTTTCGTAATCATTAATCATTTTGTCTATTGAGTTTGCCAAATTGGTATCATTTTGCCCATTACCTATAGTGAAACCAAATGATTCCGGTATGTTTTCATACCTGTTCAGTTGCTCTCTGGCTACAGTGATGTTTTCACCTGCCACCTCGAACATTGAAATAGTTTGACTTTTTACCTCTTCAGTGAACTTATTCATTGATTATCACAGCGGGTCAAAAGCCAAGCCGGGAGAAGCCTCGCTTGCCCATCGCGGCGTGTTGTTTTTGGACGAATTGCCCGAGTTCACGCCGCAAGTGCTCGACAGCTTGCGCCAACCGCTGGAGACGGGCGAAATTTCAGTGGCCCGCGCAAATGCGCATGTCTCTTACCCTGCGCGATTTCAACTAATTGCCGCAATGAACCCTTGCCGTTGCGGAACGGCGGGAGCAGACGGCATTGCGTGCCGCCGCGGCGCGCGTTGTGCGGCGGATTATCAAGGCCGCGTATCGGGGCCATTTATGGACCGTATTGATATTCAAATTGACGTTCCGGCCGTGACCCCTGCTGACCTCGCTTTGCCGCCAGCCGCCGAGGGCACGGCAGAGATCGCGGCTCGTGTGGCCGCAGCACGGGCCCGGCAGATGGAGCGTAATGACGGCGTTGTGAATGCCGCTCTCAGTCAGGTCGTCTTGGAAAAGGTCTCCGCGCCGGACGCCGGCGGTCAGAAACTTTTAATACAGGCGGCGGAAACGCTCGGTCTGACGGCGCGCGGTTATCATCGGGTGCTGCGCGTGGCGCGAACATTGGCGGATTTGGCAGGGTCAGAACAGGTTCACCGCCTCCATATTGCAGAGGCCTTGTCGCACCGACGCGCCAGAACGGGCCTTGTTTCAGGGGTGCCCACAGCGAAATTCGTGTCCCGTACGCCGCGAAACCCCTTCTATAGCTAGAAAAACCGTAAATTTTCACGGTTAAAGTCTTAATAAAACCTTGCAAAAAAACGCGTAAAAACTGTGAATTTTGCGCCCTTCGGTAACCGTTCTTTTAGATTAGACCCTCAAAAGCATGGGGACGCCTTAACCATAAGTGCGCCTCAATTCGGGGATGTGGAACTGTGGTCTGGCAAGATTGAGGATAAACCATGTCACCAGACGACATTTTTGCGGCGCAATTTTGGCCTTGGCCTGATCCGGCTATTAAGCGCGATATGCAAGGGCGCGTTCTATTTGTAAATGCGGCCTTTTTGGCCCTTTACGGCGGACAAGTCGAAGATTGGCGCGGCAATGCTGTTGGTGGTTGGCCGGCTCCGCAGGGGGCAGGATCTGCGCCTTACAGATTTGAAACACGCTTACCCGCAGCCGACGGCAGCGAACAAGTCTATGATTGGATGGAACAAGCCTTGGCAGACGGCAGCGCGTTTGCGCTTGCTAGAAATGTAACGGTCTTCACACACATGCCCGAACCGGACCCGGCGCAACCGGCGGTCCCAGAACAAAATCATACACAAGCGCCAGCTCAAACTGATGCGCCTGCGACGCAAGCTCCGGCACGCCATGAGCCTGCTTTTGAGCCAGCGCTCGCACAAATCAATGCTCCGGTAGAACAGACCCCAGCCCCAGCTATCGAAGCCCCGGCTATCCCTGACGCGCCAATTCTCCAAGCGGAACCCGAACAAATTGAAGTCCCGGAAATAGAGATACCCAACATCGATATTCCATCTGATGACGCTTATGCTCTTACACATACGTCTGACGTAGAATCGCCCCAAGCAGAGCCGACATTGACTGACCCTGTGGCGGAAGCTGCGCCTGTTGTTGAACAGCCGCGTGAGTTTGAACGCCGCGCCCTCCCAATTGAGGACGAGTCAGCGGTTCTTGGGAATAACTGGCGGGATGCTGTTATCGCCAAAGCTGTCGGCGCGGAAGAGGTCGCGCCAGCTACGGACGATGACATGGCCGCCGAGGGCGCCGCGCCAACAGTCACAGAAAAAAATGAAGACGGCGCAGTTCGTATTCTTTTAGCCGAAGATAATGCCATCAATGCCTTACTGACGCGGACATTACTGGAAGCGGAAGGCCATATTGTTGATACGGTTGAGGACGGCGCGCTCGCTGTCGAAGCGATGAAGTCCGCTAACTATGATTTGATTTTCATGGACATGCGCATGCCGAATATGGACGGTTTGGAATCCACACGAAAAATTCGGACACTTCCAAATGTCAGCCGCGCCCTGCCGATTATTGCCCTGACAGCTAATGCTTTTGATGATGACCGAAATGCGTGTTTTGACTCCGGCATGAATGATTTCATGACAAAGCCTGTCAGCGCCGAAGAACTCTCAGAAAAAGTCCGCACATGGACCAGCGAAGAGGCTAAAGCCCGAATGGCACAAGTCGCCTAAATCCCGCCAGGAAAACTGAAGATTTCGTAAAAGGGCCGTAAAGCGGCCCTTTTGTCTGCGCCCTGACTGGTCTAGGCGGGTCAGATGGAAACATCCGAAAACGCATCCGCGAATCTGCCGCACAGAAAGTCATGGTTAGACGCCCTGAGCAGTTATGCCCAGCCAAAGATGTTGGCTATGCTGGCATTAGGGTTTGGATCCGGCCTCCCTTTCATGATGTTTATTTCTAAGCTGTCGCGCTGGTTGGCCGAAGTTGGAATCGATAAATCCACAATCGGTTTTTTCTACTGGATTGGTCTGGCTTATGCTCTGAAATTTGCTTGGGCCCCGGTGGTTGACCGTGCGAAAATTCCTGGCTTCACTAGGCTTTTAGGTCAAAGACGTTCCTGGATGTTCATGGCCGTGATAGGCACTATAATCGGCATGGTTGTTATCTCAGGGGCTGACCCGTCGCCTGAAGTGACCGGCTCCTTAACGCCGATAATAATTGGTTGTTTTATTCTGACCTATTCCGGCGCAACACTTGATGTCGCCGTCGATGCTTGGAGAATTGAGTCTGGCACGAATGAAGAGCAAGCGACCTTTGCTGCAGTCTATCAACTGGGGTATCGGTTTGCCATCATGGCTGCCGGATATTCGATGGTTCTCGCGGATATTGCTAGCTGGCAAGTGACCTATTTGGCTACAGCTGGAATGATGGGCGCAATCGCCCTCATAATTTTCTTTGTGAAAGAGCCGCCGCGTTCAGATCGGCGTTCCGCAATAGGGATGAAGGATTCATTGCGTGCAAATGTTATTGAGCCATTTTGGGACTTGTTTTCGCGTTTAGGAAAATGGCTCATTCCTGTATTCGGCTTGATTATTATTTACCGCCTTTCAGACTTTACTATGGGCGTCATGACGCAGCCTCTCTATCAAGAGCTCGGATACACAAAAACACAGGTGGGGCTTGTCCAAGGAACATTCGGTCCGTGGCCGATGATTGCCGGGTCGATTATTGGTGGACTGATCGTGGTTAGATATGGTCTCATGCGAGCCTTGTTCTTGGGCGCAATTATTATGATTGTGACAAATGGTGCTTTTGCTTGGCTGGCGCTTCAGACGGGTGCTGTGACGTGGAAATTATTGGTAACAATTTTCTTTGACAACCTCGCCGTTGGAATTGTGGGGACGGGCTTTATCGCCTATATGTCCTCTCTCGCGAGCCGGGAATACGCAGCGACCCAATACGCCCTGATGACATCTGCTTGGGCTCTCTTTAACAAAATCGCCGCTGGGTTTTCAGGCATTTTATATGATGCGGTTGGGAGTTTTTCGTTCTTCCTGATTACCGCCCTATTCGGTGTTCCCGCAATTCTTCTCTTGCTCTATATCTGGCGTTACGGAACCCCCCTGGCTAGGGGGATTACGGAAATGCCGATGGAAAAGAAAAGTATATCTAAATGAACGCTCCCTCCGACAAACCCGAAAAAGCCCATAAACTCACGCCCATGATGGCGCAGTTTTTGGCGATTAAGG
>ENA-ORXR01001058-ORXR01001058.1-marine-metagenome-genome-assembly--contig:-NODE-1058-length-31181-cov-4.317323_pt1 | contig 31181 bp, 27 predicted proteins | sample MGYA00237866_ERZ511479 | MGnify/ENA metagenome assembly ERZ511479
CCTTCGCCAAGATCTTCACGGCGGTTTCCCCCCACAGCAACCGTTGCCCCTTCTGACCTTGCCTTGTCCACATAACTAAGCACTTTGTCCATGTGCGTTGGGTGAATCAATGGGCCTAATTCGGTGGTAGCATCTAGTGGATTTCCGACACGAATATTCTTAACGCGTTCTTCAAGCGCCGCCATGAACTTATCTCTAATGCCTGACTGAATCAGCAATCGACTGCTTGAAGTACAACGCTGCCCATTCAAGCTGTAGATCATAAATACAACCGCGTCTAATGCACGCTCAAAATCGGCATCGTCAAATACAATGACTGGGTTCTTACCGCCCAACTCAAGGTGAATACGCTTTAGTGTGGGTGACGCTTGACTCATAATGTGTGAACCGGTGATGGTCTCACCAACAAATGCAACCGCTTTGATGGCAGGGTGCTCCGTTAGGTGTTTACCGACGCTTTCACCGAAGCCATTCACCATATTCCAAACGCCTTTGGGTAGTTCAGCTTCTTGGCTAACCTCAGCTAGAATCGCAGCGGTTAAAGGGCTGAACTCAGCAGGCTTGTGCACAACCGTACAACCCGCTGCGAGTGCCGGTGCTATCTTCCACGTCGATAACATGAAAGGCGTATTCCATGGCGTAATAATTCCAACAGGGCCAATCGGTGAGCGTACAGTGAAGTTGGTGTGATCAACTTGATGCAGTGCTAATCCATCCCTGGCTTCAGCAGCTTTATCTGCAAAAAAACGGAAATTTGCAGCGCCACGTACTGCCGCCTGGCGCATAAACCGAATCGGTTGGCCGCAGTCGACACTCTCAACTAAGGCAATTTCTTCAGCACGCTCCACTAGCTTATCAGCAAAACGATGCAGGACTTTCTTGCGTTCCGCACCTGGCATGTCGCGCCATTCATCAAAAGCCGCTTCGGCCGCTTCGCAGGCTTGGTCGACGTCGCTAGTCGTGCCAGCAACCACTTGACCTAGATTTGAATTATCGATTGGTGAGAGGTTATCAAAGGCCTCCGCATCTTCTGGGATTATCATTTTGCCATTAATAAAGTGTCCGGTTGGCATATCTTTAAACCGCTGAAGGTATTGTTCGGCTTTTGCTTGGTTTTCTTTTAGATCCGACATGGCGGCACTCACCTCATTAATAGAATTCAAAATAACATAACAGGTTAAGTATAAATCGTCAATTTCAACCAATTATTGACAGTACTAAGCGCTTTACAACATAACGCGTTAACTATAACCTAGCATTATTGTTATTCATGAATGGGAAGCAGAACATGCGATTTATCAGTTACTCAAGTAATAATGACACCCGCTGGGGTGCTGTCGTAGAAGCGGAAGATGGTCAATTTAAAGTCGTAGACCTTAGCGAAAAAGCTGAAAGTTTGAAAGCTGCCATTGAGCAGAGCCTTCTTGATGGTATCGAGGTGGATGCAGCTGCCGCAACACTTTCTCTTGATGATGTAACGCTGCTGCCACCGATTCTGGCACCTGAGAAAATCATGTGCATCGGGGTTAACTACGCTAACCGTAATGCGGAATATAAAGACAACTCAGCAGAGCCTAGCTTCCCTAGCGTTTTCATTCGCACACCTGACTCATTGACCGGTCATGGCTCGCCATTGATTCGCCCACCTGAATCACCTCAGCTTGATTATGAAGGCGAGATTGTGGTGATTATCGGCAAAGGCGGTCGACGTATTTCGCGTGAAAATGCCTATGAGCACATCGCAGGTTTGACCATTATGAATGAAGGAACGATTCGTGATTGGGTTCGCCATGCCAAATTTAATGTGACACAGGGTAAGAACTTTGTTCAGTCAGGCTCTGTTGGCCCTTGGATGGTAACAGCCGATCAGTTTAGCGCTGATGATTACCAAAACATGCGAGTCACAACGCATGTCAATGGCGAAGAGCGCCAAAATGACACAACGGCTAATATGATGTTCCCGATTGATTACATCATTAGCTATCTTTCAACCTTTACCAATTTAAAGCCGGGTGATGTCATTGCAACGGGGACACCCAATGGTGCAGGCGCACGTTTTGATCCACCGCGCTTCTTAGTGCCTGGTGATGTGGTTGAAGTTACTGTTGAAGGGGTGGGTAAGATTAGTAATGGCATCCAAGATGAGATCCTCTAATCACTATGCGTGAGTTTGAGCGTTCGCTCCCAATGTCCTTATTAAAAGCACGTGAGGTGGTGATGAAGAAATTCATCCCTCACCTTCGCGAATATGACCTGTCACCGCAACAGTGGCGGGTCTTGCGGGTATTATTTGAAATTGACGGGCTTGAAATGTCTGTTATTTCTGAACGCTGTTATCTGTTAATGCCAAGCTTGTCGAGAATTATCCAAAACCTTGAGGGGCGCAAGCTCATTACCCGACGTATTTCTGAGACAGACCAGCGTCGTTCGATTATTAGTTTAAGTGATGAGGGGGTTAAGTTAGTCGAACTCATCGCACCAAAGTCTGAAGAGCGTTATGCGCATATCACCGAAGCATTTGGTTTTGGCAAGCTGGAGTTGCTGTATGAGCTTTTGGATGAGTTAGTGGTTAAGCTTGACGAGCCAGCGAACTAAAATCCTGACTCTGCAAAAATTGTGCATAAACAGAATCTTACTCGATTGACTATTTTCCTTTCTATTGGAACGCGGTAGCCAACACCTTGGTCAACTCTCCCGCACTCATCTCTTTACAACCACTGGCATTTTGACCACACCATAGCTGTGAAAAATCGCTTGACCCCATGGCCTCAGCTTTAGCCCGAAGCGGTGCGGTAGCGGTTGATGCCATTGGGAAATCTGGCACCAAATCGCTCATTGGCCCAAGCTCCCGGATAAAGCGATTCACCATGCTACGAGCAGGGCGGCCAGAGAACACGTTCGTCAATGCGGTTTCAGCGATTCGATTGCTTTTCAGTGCTTCTCTGTGCACTGCGCTTGTCTTTGCCTCATCACAAAGCAGGTAGGTTGTTCCTAGCTGTACGCCAGATGCGCCAAGACTCATTGCAGCGGCAATTCCCTTAGGATCAGCAATTCCGCCAGCCGCGACGACAGGAACGCTTACTGCATTTACAATTTGTGGCAACAAGGCGAAAGTGCCTATTTGCGTTGCAACTCCATATTTTGGTGCGCGGCTATCAGTAGACTCAGCATCCTCACTCAAAAAAATCCCACGATGACCACCGGCTTCAACCCCTTGCGCAACAATGATATCCGCACCGTTCTCCTCCAACCATTGGGCTTCTTTCACCGTTGTCGCCGAAGACAACACTTTAGCGCCAATAGCTTTAACCCGATCCACCAATGCCCTTTCTGGCAGACCGAAGTGAAAGCTCACCACAGCGGGTCTGAAACTCTCCAGTACATCGGCTAATTCATGATTAAACGGTGCACGACTCGCACCATTACTGATGCCATCAGCAACAATGCCAAACTCTTTATAAAATGGTTCTAAGGCCTCACGCCACCTCTCCTCCCTGACCTCGTTAATTACTGGCGTTTTGTGACAGAAAAAGTTTACGTTATAAGGCCTATCCGTCTGGGACTCGATGGATTTCAACTCTTTGTGAATCGAATCAGCCGTCAATATCGCACAAGGTAAAGAACCAAGCCCTCCAGAAGCGGAAACAGCGACGGCTAATTCACTGCCTTGCACACCTGCCATTGGTGCTTGAATAATCGGCAATTCCAGTTCGATTAACAATTGCAGCTTAGTCTTCATACCCACCTCATTATTTTTGATGCCTATCCACTAAATAACGGCCTAGCGTTAGCGTTAACCACCAGCTTAGCTTGCTTATATTATACTGCTTTATTGCCTGTCTCCTAACACACTATCTAACATCCCTAATCTAACTCCATTACAATAGAACTTTGCAAACGTGAGCCATACTGTGAATACATTACTTTCCAGCCTGCGTAGCGGCGAATGGCAACAACCCAGCGTCTTGCTCTATGTTATGGCAGCGGCGATGCCTTTTTCATTTGGCGTTTGGTCGGCACTGATTAACAATTTTGCGATTGAGTATGCCGCATTTGATGGTGCCGACATGGGCGCTTTGCAAAGCCTACGTGAAGTCCCAGGCTTCCTTTCTTTTACCGTCATTTTTTTATTATTTATTTTTCGCGAACAGACACTTGCGGTCGTTTCATTGCTGATCATGGGCTTTGGGGTTGTGATTACGGGTTTCTTACCCAGCTTCTGGGGGCTTTGTTTTACTACGCTCCTGATGTCGATCGGTTTTCACTATTTTGAAGCCGTTAATCAGTCCTTACAGCTGCAATGGTTATCCAAATCAGAAGCACCGAAAATGCTGGGACGTATGATTGCAGTCGGCTCTATTTCGTCCCTTTTCGCCTACGGCATGGTGTATTTAACCTTAGAATATTCTGGGATGTCGATGATCACGGTCTACATGATCGGTGGCGGTGTGACCATGTTGCTAGCAATCATCGCCTGGTCAATGTTCCCTCACTACCCAGCGAAAGTAGAGCAAAATAAAACCCTCGTTCTACGAAAACGCTATTGGCTATATTATCTTTTAGAGTTTATGAGTGGCTCTCGCCGGCAAATTTTTGTCGTGTTTGCAGGCTTTCTGATGGTCGAAAAGTTTGGCTTTACCGCCTCTGAAATTGCCTTGATGTTTTTAGCCAATATGGTTGCGAATATTTTTATTGCGCCACAGATTGGCAAACTGATTGGGTATATCGGCGAACGTTCCACCTTATCCATCGAATATTTAGGGCTAATTCTGGTATTTGTTGGTTACGCCTTAGTGGATTCAGCCACTTGGGCTGTTGCACTCTATATTTTGGATCATCTGTTCTTTGCCATGGCTATTGCAAAGAAAACCTATTTTCAGAAAATTGCTGATCCTGCGGACATCGCTCCAACCGCAGGCATCTCATTTACCATCAGCCACATCGCAGCGGTTGTTGTCCCAATAGGCTTTGGATTGATCTGGCTAAAATCTCCTGCGGCGGTGTTTTATGCCGGCGCAGCAATGGCAGCAGTTTCACTTGTACTCGCCAGATTAGTACCTGAAAATCCAAAAGAGGGGGGTGAAACAACGCTTATAAAAGCGATATTACCTGCTACCTGAAAGGCAATTTAACTCCAATTCAATACCAGTTTTATGTCTACAGACTGCCTTTAAATGTCATGTATTCAGAGTGATGGCACAGAGTTAATCGTTTTTCTATACGCCAGTTGCACAAATACTTAGGTTTGGAATTAAGCTTTTGTTTCTCTGAGACTTATTTATTCTGTTGTGAGTACTCCGATATAGATATAATAAGCACCGAAAGATTCATCAAGCAGCCATTATTGAGGAAAACGCAATGAGTACCCAGTCAAAAATTATTTACACACTGACAGACGAGGCGCCGTTATTAGCGACGCATTCATTGCTGCCAATTATCCGAACCTTTACCAGTGCTGCCGGTATTGAGGTTGAAACCAGTGATATCTCAGTGGCTGCACGTATTCTTGCTGAATTCCCGGAGTGCTTAACAGAAGAACAGAAGATCCCTGACAATCTTGGCGAGTTGGGTCGACTCACTCAAGACCCTACAACCAATATCATTAAGCTGCCAAATATCAGTGCATCGATAAATCAGCTGACAGCGGCAATTAGCGAGCTTCAGAGTAAGGGATATGCCATCCCAGACTACCCCGAAGACCCTCAGTCTGATGATGAGATTAAGCTAGCCGCCAGATTTTCCAAAGCATTAGGCAGCGCGGTAAACCCTGTGTTGCGTGAAGGCAATTCAGATCGCCGTGCGCCTCCCGCCGTCAAACGTTACGCCAAGAAAAACCCGCACTCAATGGGTGACTGGAGCCCGGCATCGCGTACCCATGTTGCTCACATGAAAGAAGGGGATTTTTACTCCAGTGAAAAGTGCCTGACCATGGATAAGGCCTGCACCGTGAGTATGGATTTGCTGACGCCTGATGGGAAGGTCACTGTTTTGAAAGAAAAGACGGCACTGCTCGAAGGCGAAATTATAGACAGCATGTTTATGAGTAAAAACGCGCTTTGTGAATACCTTGAAGCTGAGTTAAACGACGCTAAAGAAACTGGTGTGATGTTCTCTTTGCACATGAAAGCCACCATGATGAAGGTGTCACACCCTATCGTGTTTGGTCATGCAGTTCGTGTGTTCTACAAAGATTTGTTTGAAAAGTATGGCGAACTGTTTGAAAAATTAGGCGTTAATCCTAACAATGGAATCAGCAGTGTTTACGAGAAAATTGCTAGCCTACCCACTTCGTTTCGTGAAGAGATTGAGCAGGATATTCATGCCTGTTACGAAGGACGTCCTGAGCTTGCCATGGTCGATTCTGCCAAAGGCATTTCAAACCTACACGCACCAAATGATGTGATTGTGGATGCATCGATGCCAGCCATGATCCGCAATGGCGGTAAAATGTGGGGACCCGATGGAAAAGCTAAGGACACTAAAGCGGCCATTCCTGAAAGCACCTTCGCCCGCATTTATCAGGAAGTCATTAACTTTTGTAAAACTAACGGGGCATTCGACCCAACCACCATGGGTACTGTCCCTAATGTGGGCTTGATGGCGCAGAAAGCTGAGGAGTATGGTTCACACGATAAGACCTTTGAAATACCTGCTGACGGTATTGCACGTGTTGTGGATGAAAACGGCAAGGTACTGATTGAACAAACTGTAGAGCAGGGCGACATTTGGAGAATGTGTCAGACCAAAGACGCGCCGATTCGTGACTGGGTCAAACTAGCTGTAACCCGCGCAAAGCAAGCAGGTATCCCAACCATCTTCTGGCTTGATGAGTACCGCCCGCATGATGCTGAACTGATTAAGAAAGTTGATCTTTATTTGCAGGATCATGACCTGACAGGTACAGACATTCAAATTATGTCACCGCTACGATCCATGCGTTTTTCTTTGGAGCGGATACTTCGTGGTAAGGACACCATCTCTGTGACGGGTAATATTCTACGTGACTATCTGACGGATCTTTTCCCTATTTTAGAATTAGGTACCAGCGCCAAGATGTTGTCTATCGTTCCTTTGATGGCTGGCGGTGGACTATTTGAAACAGGTGCCGGTGGTTCTGCCCCAAAGCATGTTCAGCAGCTGGTTGAAGAAAACCACCTTCGCTGGGACTCTCTGGGAGAATTCCTCGCCCTGGCCGTTTCGCTTGAAGATGTTAGTATCAAAGCAGGGAATAATCATGCCAAGATACTCGCTACCACGCTGGATGAGGCAACCGGTAAGTTACTGGAAAACAACAAGTCACCGTCGCGTAAAACCGGTGAGTTGGATAACCGTGGTAGCCATTTCTATCTGGCCATGTATTGGGCTGAGGCACTGGCCACACAAACTGAAGACACAGAGTTTGCCGCTAAATTTGCTGACTTGGCTAAATCACTCGCTGACAATGAGCAAAAGATTGTTGATGAGCTAAATGCTGTTCAAGGTCAGTCTGTTGATATCGGTGGGTACTTCATGGCAGATCCATCACTAATCACCGAGGTCATGTGTCCTAGTAAAACACTGAATACGACCTTAGCTGTCGCTCTTTAGTCACATTAAATGACTTGTCAATGGGCTTTGAGTCATACCTCAAGGCCCTTATAAATCAATATAATTAACAATAATTAATACAAAAACGGTTTATATTTAACCTATTGGTTTATTTTTTGTACACTAATTCTGAAATTATCCTGTTTTTTGCTAGCTTTCTTATACACTTATGTCAACGCAGCACTAATATCCAGCGTTACCTTAATGACCCCGCTTAAAAATACGTGGTTAAGCTCAATACTAAAATGATCCAAGTAACATTTACTAAAAGGATATCTAAATATGTATAAGAAAATTAACCTCCCTGTTTGTGGCTATCTAGCCGTCGGTTTGTTTGTTACCGGTTGTAGCCAATACCCTGACATTCAATCCGCTTCAACGGTGGTATCACCAGCCATTGATGCTCAGATACAAAGTGTAATCGTTCCTGAGCCTGTACCTGCACCACCCAAGGTGTACCAAGCGCCAACGCCTCCTAAAATGGTCAAACCAATACAACGAATGGTGAAGCCTATACAGCGGATGCCCAAACCGATTGCAAGGCCAAGAATGTTAAAGCCAGTTCAGCGAATGATGTCTAAACCCATTCAAAGACAGTACTGAACACATCGTCTTATTCGCCCGCTCAGCTTACCCCATAACGGTCTACTGAGTGGGCGTTAGCTCAAAAACAGTGATCTCACTGCGAGTGCCCAAACGTAAAGTAGGCCCCCAGGTTCCCGTACCCTCATTGACATACAGATAGGATCCATTAAACGGGTACAAGCCTTTGGTGAATTTAAAACGAGAACTGACCGCTTTATTGAAGGGTACAATCTGGCCGTTGTGTGTATGTCCTGAGATTTTCAAATCTACGCCGTGAACCTGGGCTGCCTCGATTCCTTCTGGGCGATGATAAAGTAATATTGAGAAAGCACTTTTCAGCACCTCAATCGTTGGCAAAACCTTGGCAACCTGCTCCGGGTCTTCATGATCATCAATGCCTATCAACTGTATACCATCTGATGTGACGGCACGGTTCCGCAACACCTCAACACCCAACGACTCCATTCGACTAACGATATCATCAAGATCTTCATATCGTTCATGATTGCCTATGCAGTAATAAATAGGGCCGGTGAAAAGCTTGAGTGATGCCAACTTATCTTCAGTAATGCCGGGCTGATCAATAAAGTCACCGGTAATACAGAGGAAGTCTGGTTTTAACCCTTCAACACGCTGTATGGTTTTTTCCAGAAACCGCGTCGTACGCGAGCCAATATGTACATCTGAAATTTGTACGAAGCGCAGCGGCTTGCCTAATTTATCCGATACTAAACGAACCGTGATAATATCTGGCTTCCAAGCCACACTTAATCCCCAAAGACCTGCCAATAGCGTTATTGCCAGAATTCCAAAACTGAGTAATTGAAGTGATTGGGGTGAAAAGCTTAAAAATAGATTAGTTAACTCAATGAGTAAAACCAAACCTAATAAAACCGGTGACATACCGAGAAAAAAATCAGCAGCTCTACGGTATAAATAAGTTACACGGTTCGTATGATTTCGCAACACAAATCGCGCGACGAATTGTGACGAAAATAACAATATAGTTGAGCCAAATTGCCATGTTAGAGACAACTGAAGCCACCCACCCAGACGCCATACCGGATAGGCGAATAACAGCACCGAGAAGAATAAAACTAGTAAAATAAATTTCACGATACAAGTTCCTGTGGTGTTTTATCTCATTAAAATAATCATACACTTAACATCTGTATTATTGTTTAGCAGACACCATTAATTTCCTAATCATTAACAATATAAAATCGTTTTACGATACTATTTTAAGCAGCGTGGTGTTTTATTATCCTGCAATTAATTTTAGGAAATGCATTGGTAGGAAAAATACCGCCGCTCAGCCGGAACTTTAGCCTCACATCGGGAACATAACCATAAGGTAATTAACTTAGTAATTACTACGTTACTCCCCCTAAGTAACATTTAGAGAAAGGATTCCTAAATTATGAATAAGAAAATTAATCTCTCCGTGTCCAGCTGTTTATTGGTCGGTGTATTTATCACCGGATGTAGTCAACAACAAATATCAGGTGATACACAAATTGCCGGCGGTCAACAAGTGGCTGGAGGTCAACAGGTCTCAGGAGATACACAAGTTGCTGGCGGCCAACAAGTGGCTGGTGGTCAACAAACCGCCTATGATGTGCAAACAGCACCGATCGTGACACCAACAGCCATTGATCATCAGGTTCAGGACGTTGTTGTTCCAAAAACTATTGCTCCAAAAACAATGAAGCCTCACCATCACAATGTTAAACCTGTGCAAAAACGCTACCACCATATGGCCAAACCAGTACAAAAGATGGCGAAACCGGTACAACGGAGACATAGTTCGGCATCAACAGGCTACCACTCAGCGATGCCTCCGGCAACGCCTGGCCAATGTTACGCCAAAGTAAGAACAGCGCCAAAGTTTAAAAATGTTGTCAAGAGACAGCAGATCAGTCCCGCTGTGAATAAACGCGTCTTAGTTCGTGGTCCTCAATATAGCTACACAAACAAACGAGTTCAGGTTCGTCCTGCGACACACACTTATAGTTATAGACCAGCACAGTATAGAAACGTCAGTAAGCGCGTCTTGGTCAAGCCTGCACATTATGCTTGGCAAAAAGGCAAACATGGACCCGTTACCCGTATCGATAACATGACAGGAGAGATCCTCTGTCGCGTTAAAGTTCCTGCGGTCTACCGTACCGTCGTACAAAAAGTAATGGTTCGCCCCGGACAGCGTATTAAAAGAAACATCCCTGCGGTGTACAGAACGGTTAAGCAAAAACGACTTGCCTCGCCGGCACAGTATCGAAATGTTAATCGACCAGCCCGTTTTGTTAACAAAACGTATCGTGTCCAAACGAGCGGTGCAGGCTATAAATGGCAGCCGATTGACTGCTAAGCTTTAAATTTATAGCGCAGGTGTGAAGGCCACATTTTAAAGAATGTGGCCTTTTTACATGGCGTAATAATTATTTCTGGCTTGGCAGGTTCCAATCGATCACTGCTTGCTGTGGCAACTGTTAAGATTTAGATGCCGTCGCATCTGACCCCAGAAACGAAGGTAGATACTGGCACTCACTGGTATACCCCAGATCACAGATTCCCGGTGGGAATTCAGCACTCACTGGACGCCAACCTGATTTAACCTGACGACCCTGCAAATATTTACGTGCTTCTCTAAAACTCTCAAAACCACTGCCTGACGTGCTGCCGGGATTAGTTTCATCATAGACAAAAAAGTAGGCGAAATACTCTTTTGGGTCAATCGCTTGCAGTTGCTTTTGCAAGTCACTGCCGGACTTGGTCAGTTCCGTAAATTTTGGCCAGTCGTCCGTGCCACGCGCATGAAAAGAAATTCCCTTATCTTCATCTATCTGCCCATATAAACCCTGATACCCCAAGTCAAAAATCCGTTTGTTGCCAGCAGCACCTTTACCCGCTTGCTGAGCCGCATTACTAAAGACTTGCTCAGTATCTAAAACCAAAATGCGATCATCTTTACTGATGATATAAGCCGGTCTAAGATCAGTTTCATGCTCGATTGGAATCTCTAACTCATAGGTTTTATTGTTGTCGTGGATTAGATTAATCACCGCAAAAATAATCAGTATTCCAACTGAATTTGAAACGATATCGGTTAGCGAGTCGACATTAATCAAGTTTTTCATTGCGCTTTCGCCTCTTGATTATGCAAGCTTAATGACCAATTAGCGTCCAATGGCTCTAGTCCAACGCTAATACTTCGGGCATCCGCTGATCGACTCATTACATTGCGCACCTTTTGATAAGCCTCACCCCCGTTGGGGTAAATACCAAACAGCACAAACTCTTCGTAGAGGAAGTTTTCCCGTAGTGCCATTTCGTTGATCATTCTGATTTCATATAGCCAAAGACTAATGTCCTCAATATCAGGAGAACGAGCCACTAGTGTAGGATTAGCCTGAGAATATTTGACCTCATCGATCACACGCTGACGGCGCAATATGATCATCGCGAGTAGGGAGCGCGACTCCTCATTAACCACCTGCTGCAACTCTAGCAAGCGTTTTATCGGTGGTACGCTGATCACACCATCAGGCATGGTGAAGACTTGAAACGCGACTTTATAGCCTTGTTCCAGTTCCATCGTTAGCTCAATCTTCTGTGGCGTAGACACACTGCTTAGAATATTGATAAATGACAGCACGCCCATCACACACAGGAAAATACTTAGAAACGGAAACAGGCTTATTTCCAGTTTTTCCTGCGGCAGATATCGAGCGTAGCGTGCTGCTCTACTGGCCATGCTTTTTGAAATCGCTGAGGCGCGACTCGAAGATCATTTCGTACAAATCTTCCATGGTTTCCTGCAAGGCACCAACCTGTGTACTCAACATCTTTATTTCGTTAGCCACTGACTGCACAGGAGCCATATTGGTACCCTCAGCCGTTACCACCGTGCTACCTGCTGACAATCCACCGACTTCGTATTCCAAGCGAGGTTTAATCTCATGAAACCATTGTTGATCCAGCTGAATGAGGTAGGCTTCTTCTCGCTTCTCTAATGAAATCATGGTCATCATGAGGGGTACACTGAGTAATAGCGCCAGTAGGGTGGTATCAAATGCCGTTGCCAGTGAGTTTGTAACCAGCGGTAGGTTGTCTTTCAGCATCGATGACACATCAGTCACCGAATTGGTCGCCGTCATTGCATCCGAAAAGTGAGCGATACCATTACTGATTCCCCAGACTGTGCCAATAAACCCAAGAATGGGGATAGCCCAAACCATGAAACGTGACAGCGCAAATGATCCTCGCATATATTCACGTTCGGTAATGCCAAACGCTTCATCAACTTCACTGGATGGCTGGGACTGAGCTAGAAATAGCCGCAGTCTTGTCAGCAGCAAATTATCGTTCGACACTTTGCTACTAGCTAGTTTTTGCTGTAATCCAGCCCAGATACCGTTGCCTTCAGCGCTAGCGACAGTCTCACTTAGTACACCAGGTAAAGCACTCTTAGCAATCACTTCAGTCTGCTTTTCCTCACTGACTAAGCGACCACGCTTCATCCATAGGTGCATCAAGCTGCTCACGAAGAACCACAAAATCAGCGGTGAAATCCAGTTGCCAAACAGGATTTTCATTAATCGATGCATGCTCTGGACATCCAGAAACAGGTGAATCAATAATGCCGGTATCATGACCAAAATAGCACCCAACAATAAGGGCTGAAAAAAGGCCTGCTCTACGGGATATTGTCTTGAAATGGCAACCACTGTTGGTCCCCTGAATACAGTTTCATCTGTCACGTTACGTTTCTCTTGCCATTATTTTCAGTATTATTACGGTTTATAGCATTTTTTAATAACTTTTAGCGAGTTGTTGTCCGTTCTTACCCCAAAATACCCACTCAATGAAATCATCATGGATCTTCCGACCACGGCTGCGTGCGCGTGGATCATTGTGCAAAATTGAAACAACATAAGTTCGGCCATCAGCCGCATTTACATAGCCTGCGATACCGCGAACATCTCTTAGTGAGCCGGTTTTAAAGAATCCCCGTCCGCGAACAGCAGATTTTCTCAAGCGTCTTTTCATCGTTCCGTCAACACCTGCAATCGCCATTGAATGCATCAACAAGTCACGCTGTGGCCCACGAAAAGCCCTAGTTAGCAGGTGGGAAATATTCTCGGTACTAATGCGCGCATAGCGACTCAGACCGGAGCCATTCTCGATGCGTAACTCAGGAAAGTCTAAACCCTGACTACGCAAATAATCATCTATCGCCTCAGCACCTTTTTTCGGCGTACCTGGCGCACCAAAACGCTTTGCCCCAATTGAGCGCATCAGCTGTCTGGCCATCACATTATTACTGTCTTTTACCACGGTTGGCAGCAATTCTGCCAGTGATTTTGAATAGTGTACATGAACCTGACGTGCATTGGGCGGGGTCGATCCCACCATAAATTGCGTGTTGATGTTTCCTTTAAGCTCCTTTTTCCAGATTTTCTGAATAGCAGAATACATGGTGTTAGCCGGATCAGTTACCGCCATCGTAAAGCCACGGGTACGGCAGCGCCTTGCCAGATACCCTGAAAAAGTAATCGTCACCTTATCGCCGTAACCACGCTTAACGCTGGTGCTGACTCGACAGCTTCGCTTAGCATGTTTGATGCGATTAACTAAGCGCATATTGTGTGCAGGCGTGCTGGTTGACACGGTAATCTTATTGCCTTTGCGTCTCGCTGCAAATGTAGAGCGGCGCTCATTAAACATTAAGGCATCAGGCTGGGCGTTGTATGAGCTGTAAGGTTTACCATCAAATGCGCCTGGGTCAATTTTTGGACCATTAAAATAAGTGTCATCAAAAATCAATCGGCCCTGAATTGTATGGATCCCCTTACGGCGCAGCTCTCGCAACATCTCGCGAAGACCATTGGTATCAAAATCAGGTGCACCATAACCTTTGATGTAAACGTTCCCGGATAAGACGCCACCTTGAATATGACCGTTGGTGGAAATTTCAATTGGCCAGCGATAATCAGCGCCGAGCACACCAATAGCGACATAAGCAGTCAGCAACTTCATTACCGATGCAGGGTTTCGAGCAATCTGCGCATTGTGCGAGATGAGTGGACGAGGGGATCCAATCGCCTGCACATAGGCACTCATTCCGTAAGGAGACATGCCTTTAGAACGAAGTAATTGCTGAATTTCTGGTGGAAGATTTGGGTAGATCGGCTGCGCTGCTACCGATTGATTAGCTGGTATCGTTAACACTAATGCTAAGCATAGTGACTTAAGAATAGCCCTTATTTTCATTGAGTACACCTTGTCCCGGGAGTTATTTTTATTATTTTTCATCAGTACAAATATTATTATTTATCGATACCAAGCTCTGACCATATACTATCAACACTGGCCTTAACCTCAGCTTTCATGACAATCGGCTCACCCCATTCGCGAGTCGTTTCCCCTTCCCACTTATTCGTGGCATCCATACCCATTTTTGAACCTAAGCCAGACACGGGTGATGCAAAATCCAAATAATCGATCGGGGTGTTTTCAACCAGCAGTGTATCACGAGAGGGATCCATTCGGGTAGTCATCGCCCAAATCACATCCTTCCAGTCACGTGTATTGATGTCATCATCAACCACAATCACGAATTTTGTATACATGAACTGCCTTAAGAACGACCAAACGCCCATCATCACACGTTTGGCGTGACCGGGATATTGCTTCTTCATGCTCACCACTGCCATACGGTATGAGCAGCCTTCTGGAGGCAGATAAAAATCAACAATCTCAGGGAATTGCTTTTGTAATATCGGCACAAACACTTCGTTCAGTGCGACCCCAAGTATGGCTGGCTCATCCGGCGGCCGGCCAGTATAGGTGCTGTGATAGATCGGCTGATTTCTGTGGGTGATACGCTCAACCGTAAATACCGGGAAATTATCGACCTCATTATAATAACCGGTATGGTCACCAAAAGGTCCTTCAGGCGCTATATCGTCTGGGTAAATATGTCCCTCTAAAACGAATTCTGCAGTGGCGGGTACTTGCAAGTCATTGCCAATACATTCCGCAAGCTCAGTACGCGAACCCCGTAGCAAACCTGCAAAGGCATATTCTGACAGTGTGTCGGGAACTGGCGTAACGGCACCGAGAATGGTCGCAGGATCAGCCCCAAGCGCCACACTAATCGGAAACGGCTCGCCCGGATGTTCTTGTTGCCACTCCCTAAAATCCAGTGCACCACCACGATGCGATAGCCAGCGCATAATTAAGCGATTCCGACTGATCACTTGCTGGCGGTAGATACCAAGATTTTGGCGTTTTTTGTGAGGGCCTTTAGTTATAACCAAGCCCCAGGTTATCAATGGCGCAACATCACCCGGCCAGCAATGCTGAATCGGAATCTTACCCAAATCAACAGCATCACCCTCAATGACAACGTCCTGACAAGCCGGCTTTTTAATTTTCTTAGGTGCCATATCCAGCACCTTACGGTATTTGGGTATCAGGTTAAGCGCGTCACGAAATCCTCTTGGAGGCTCTGGCTCTTTTAACATCGCCAGTAATTGACCGACACCGCGCAACGCTTCAACACTGTCTTCACCCATTCCCATTGCAACTCGTCTGGGCGTGCCAAACAGATTGGTCAAAACTGGCGTCTCAGAGCCTTTGGGGTTTTCAAATAACAGGGCAGGGCCACCAGCTCGCAGCACACGGTCGGATATTTCTGTCATTTCCAGATAAGGATCAACTTCTGTCGTAATTCGTTTGAGCTCGCCTTGTGCTTCAAGCTGCTCAATAAAGTCCCTCAGATCTTTATATTTCATATCACCCTTATTCATTCCTCTGAAGATTACAGGCTTTGGCGACTGTAATTCCTGCTCCTAAAGCACGCCATGAGTATCAAAACTAATGGCGTTTCGCTATGCAAGTGGAGTGTGACTTAGTCAGGGGCTAACTACAATTCTCCATACTGTGTTTATTGAGAATGGCAATGTGGAAGGTGAGGGTACAAAAAAGGCACCTGACGGTGCCTTTATAAGATTTTTAGTGGTGCTTAATTCTTCTTAATTTCGAATACGAACTTACCCGCTTCTTCACCACTGCTAAGCAGCTCGTGGCCAGTTTGCTTACAATACGCTTCAAAATCTTTTACTGCACCAGGATCAGTCGCAATCACTTTGATCACCTCACCGGCTTCCATTCCATTCATTGCTTTTTTGCAACGCAGAATCGGCAGCGGACAATTTAAACCTGACGCATCCAACTCTGTATTAATCTCGCTCATTTCTCTTCTCCCGTATATTAGACACTGCTGATATTAAGCGATACGATACCAGCTTTAAATTCGCTAGCATAGTCTATTGCTGTCTTAGGTAGTGTCTATATCTAACAATTGATATGCTTATCCTATCTACTTAACGTAAATGCACTTATGTCATCAAACTTTACAAAAATGCACGGTCTGGGCAATGACTTCATCGTGCTTGATGCGACCGTTGAAGCCATTGAGCTAAGTACTGACGTTATACAACGATTGGCTGATCGTCATCTTGGCATTGGTTTTGATCAGTTACTCATGGTCGAAGCGTCACCTGTTGCCGACTGCGATTTCCGTTATCGCATCTTTAATTGTGATGGCAGCGAAGTCGAACAATGTGGTAACGGCGCGCGCTGCTTTGCAAAGTTTGTTACCGACAAAAAACTGAGCAAAAAACGAGAAATACCCGTGCTCACCGCTGGTGGTCGCATTGTTTTAACACTTGAAGCCGATGCTCAGGTCACGGTAGATATGGGTCAGCCTGAGTTAGCACCTGCGAAGATTCCATTCGTATCTGATACACAGCAAGTTAACTATCATCACAATATTGTTGGTAGGGATCTTAACTTTGCCGCTGTTTCCATGGGTAACCCACATGCTGTTATTACTGTCGATGATATTGATACGGCTGATGTTGAAGTCATTGGCTCCGCTTTTCAGAATGATCCTATTTTCCCTAGTCAAGTCAATGTCGGATTTATGCAAATAGTCGATCGTAAAACCATTCGGCTGCGGGTTTATGAGCGAGGGGTAGGGGAAACGATGGCTTGTGGCAGTGGCGCCTGTGCGGCAATTGTAGCCGGTCATCTCCAGGGCTTATTAGATGATACCGTTACTGTTATACTGCCCGCAGGCAATCTTCGGATTAATTGGTCAGGCGAGAACAGCGTTGTAAAAATGACGGGCCCTGCCACAACGGTTTATCACGGAACAGTAACTGTATGACTACAACTGCAGAATCGACCCTGCCCACCGAGCTTGACGATCTAATCGTTGCGGATTATTTAAAACAAAACCCAGACTACTTAATCAGACACTCAGATCTGCTCGAATATTTAGAGGTTCGGCAGGGTATCACCGGCGCAACCTCACTTCTTGAGCGGCAGTCAGCCGTGTTACGTGGTAAAAACAAACACCTGGAAGATCAGTTAGACAATCTTATTTTAGCTGCCAGAAGCAATGAGCAGATCATGAAGCGCTTGCAGCATCTCACACTAGAGTTGTTGCGAGCCGATGATCTGGATATGTTACTGAGTACTTGTCAGGACGTTCTGCGTGGTGATTTCAACTCTGACTTTGTATCTTTCCGTTTGTTTCAGGATAAGCCAAAAGGCAAAAACATGCCGGGCTTACATTATGTAAAAAGCAATCATACGATGATGAAAGCTTTTGACGCCTTGTTCAAAGACCTTAAACCTGTGTGTGGTCCATGCCCTGAAGAACAACTCAATTTCTTGTTCAGAGAAAATGGTTCGCGCATCCAATCAGTTGCGCTCATTCCGTTACAGTGTAATCACTCCATTGGTTTACTCGCCCTCGGTAGTGTTGAAGCCAACCGTTTCAACAAAGGCATGGGAACCGTGTTTATTAGTCATTTAGGTGAGCTCATTGCTACGGCTATTTCAAAGCATTTGGAATAACCGCTATGACTGGGTCATTTGAAAACGTGGACCCTAACCTTCAGTCATTCATTGACTATCTTCAGTTTGAACGCCGTTACTCTGCGCTTACGGTCGAAAACTATCAACGAGATATTTTGCAATTCACAAAGTGGCTGTCTGAGCAAGAGAATCAACCGACACTCGATGAAGCCAGTGAATTTCAAGTGCGTCAGTGGATAGCGAAGCTACATCGACAATCACTGAATTCACGTTCGTTACAGCGAAAGCTCTCATCCTTACGTAGCTATTTTCGTTATCAGATCAAACACAACAAGTTAACGGTAAACCCGGCCATCGATATCCGTGCACCCCGCGAATCTAAGCGCCTTCCCCAGACGTTAGATATCGAACAGATCGACCAGCTTTTCGATATTCCTGATAATGAATTCATCGGCGCACGCGACAAAGCAATACTCGAGCTTTTCTATAGCTCAGGCCTACGGCTCGCCGAACTTGCCAATCTCACCTTACATAATATTGATCTCGATTCGGCATTGATTACAGTACTGGGTAAAGGCAATAAAACCAGAACCATACCCATTGGTAGCAAAGCAATTTCAGCACTTAACAACTGGTTGCAGCATCGAACCACTTTACAATCAATTCAGAGCAATGCCTTATTTTTAAGTAAACAAGGCAATCCTATTACTCACCGTAACATTCAGCTCCGTGTGAATTATTGGCAGCAACAACAGGGAGTCAACCAACGCGTGCACCCACATAAGCTGCGTCACAGTGTTGCGTCACATTTGTTGCAATCTTCGGGTGATCTCCGCGCTGTTCAGGAGTTTTTGGGCCATAGTGATATTAGCTCTACTCAGGTGTACACACACCTGGATTATCAACATCTGGCGAATGTTTATGACAAGGCGCACCCAAGGGCGAGAAACAAAAATAAACCTAAATAATCAGTAGTAATATTCTCACACGGCACATCCAGAATTCTATTTCCTCTTACTCAGGTATCTGGTATAGTTCCGCGTCTTTAGATTTAACCAACAAATTTTTGAGGATCTTCACAATGAAGGCCGGTATTCACCCAGATTATAGAGAAGTTGTTTTTCAGGACGTCACGAGTGGTTTTTCTTTCCTGACGCGTTCAACAGTTTCTGCAAAAGAGACCATCCAATGGGAAGATGGCAATGAGTATCCTTTGATAAAGCTGGATGTATCGAGTGAGTCTCACCCGTTCTACACAGGTAAGCAAAACTTGAACACAGCAGCAGGTCAGGTAGACAAATTCAACAAGCGTTTCAAACGATAAGTTTATTTCACTTGTTAAAAAGGCACCCACCGGGTGCCTTTTTTGTATCCATCTCTAACTATTGCTGGGTAGTTAGTTTTTCATACTCACTGCCGCTTTGCTTGGCTTAGCAAACTTCTTCGCAAATAATGTCATGTAGTACTTACTGGGTCTGTCAGCAGGATAGTCAAGATTAGTCGTTTCCCCCTTTGGCGAGATAAAGGTTTTTTCCAGAATCGTCACTTCTTTTCTGTCAGATCCAACGTCCTTACGCCTCGTTTCATTCCCTACGACCTGATAGCCTTTCCCAGTCAGTGCCTTATTCATGTCCGCATAGCTGAATAATAACTTACCTGTTTTCTCATTTTTTACCATGACATCCGTCGTGCAGCCATCAATTTCAGGGGATACTGCATAACTAATGCCATCGACTTTTGTTTCAAATACCCCTACAAAGCCAGCGGCTGGTTTAAAACGTTGATCCGCTTCAAGCGCTGCGATTAAAGCATCCCGTGAGTTCATATCACTTTCGCAATACTGCTGATGCAGTGACAAAAACACTGAGAGGCTCTTCGTTTGATCCGAAGCAGCTACGGGTGCTGTTTTGCTTTTAGCTAGAGATTGCTTATCGTCAGAACCACAACCGTAGAGACCGAGTGTTGTAGACGCGAGGAGCGCAACTACTGGTAATAGTGAGCCTTTCATGTAGAAACCTTTATTTTTATTTTGTTGTTTATCGTGTTTTCTTTGTTGTTTTTTTACACTTTACACCGCGACGCTAAGTTTAGGCAACACATCCTGATGAATGGATTACCTAAACTGTATTCAAGGGACAATTACTTTAATAATGCCTTGAGTGCGTCTTGATTGACCCCTGCGCTGTTAAAAACACTTGCATCTAAGTGTGCCAGCATAATTTTACCCTGCGATCTAGCCTTTTTATTATCAACTAACAAATCATTCAGGCTAGGTAACGATCTGGCTTGAGCCTTACCCGATAGAATTTTATTTGCCTGCAACATCTCAGCATAGGTCATGCCATTATTTTGCTGCCTTCTCAGTACTGATGCAGGTGGTGGTGTCTTAGCAAATAACAAAGCTGGATTGATCTTCTTATTCTGAGGCGTATACCGGTAGTGCCCGGTCATCGGATAGCGGAATAAAATATCCTCTATCTGCGGACCATAACCAACATTGTGCGCGATCATCAATCTATTTGGGTCAGCCTTTGATGGCCTATTAACGACCACACCAATGTGTGGGAAGTTTGGCCCAACCATCCAAGTGACTAAATCACCAGGCTTATAATGTCGAGGATTTCTAGATCTTGGCAGCTCTGCTTTGTGGCGTTTGAAAAATGCCTGCAAATTGTAGACACGTCGATGATCAATATTTGGATCAGGCTTTTTCAAACCCCATTTCACAAGATTTGGGTAGGCATAAAAATCCTGACTGATGTCCTTATGCACTTCTTGTTGTAAATCTATCCCCAAACGGCGGTACGCACGAATCACCACATCAGTACAAACGCCGATCGACTTAGGGACATCCCCCCAAGGATATCCAATCTTCACATATTTTCCATCATAGCGAACACGGTGTTTGGTTCTTTCAATCGCCGCATTGGATAAGGCAAAACCAAATGAAGTGTTTGGATCAATTCTTGAAACCCTTCGTTGTGCGGGCTTTTTATAAACGGCCTTGCGCACATTTTTCCTGGCTCGATTTACTGCTGGACGTCTGGCAACAGATACCTTTCTGAAATTTGATTTCCGTTGATTAGACCTGGCAGCATATTGTCTGGCTCTTGGCCGGACTGGCCGCTGTGATCTAGCACGAACCGGTTGTCTGGCTCTTGACCGGACTGGCCGCTGTGATGATCTGGCACGAACAGGTTGTCTTGCTCTTGACCGTACAGGCTGCTGTGATCTAGACCGAACAGGTTGTCTAGCTCTTGTCCGGATCGGCTGAGGAGAACGTGTATTGACAGGCTGCTTCGCCCTAGCCACAACGACTCGTCTAACCGGAGCAGGTTTTGCTCTCGTGGCTACTCGCCGAACTATTGGTTTTCTAACGGGTTTGGCAGTCCGTCGAACCACCGGTACATCTGCCTGACTCCCGATAAAACGATCAAGCCCTAGCTTGGCCTTATCTCTGTAGTTGGCAATTCGAATATTTCTGATATTCTGAGCTCGTCTAGTTTCAAGCTCTTGTTTTTCAATGTATTTTTTTCTAGCCTGTGCTCTTGCGTAGTTTAGTCTAGCCTGAGCCTGTCGGGATTTACCCAGAGCAGCGATTGATTGTTTTTTAGCCCTTGATTGTGCACGGCTTAGAGGTTTTGCCCTAGCAATAGCCAAAGGTTTTTTTACCGTTCTCGTCGTCTTTGCTAGTGCTTTTCTTGTTACTACGGTCGTTTTGTTTGCCGATGTTTTTTTCGCTTCGGCTTTCTTCACGGCGGTTTTCTTTAAGGCTACCTTGGTAACTTTCTTGACTGTTTTATTCGTTGGTGCAGCTGTTGTCTTTGGAACAACTTCTTTGTCACCAACAGGGTTGCCCGAGCAGGCTGTCAACGCAACAATCATCATCGTTGATGCGGCAAGGCTCCATATAGTTCTTATTTTCATTCTACTTCCCTAGCGATTGCTATTATCTATCGCTATCACAGAATTTCTTCCTATTCTTCCTGAACAGGTCAGATATCCAGATTCGATACCGATAGGGCGTTTTTCTCAATAAATTCACGTCGCGGCTCGACCAGATCCCCCATTAACGTGGTAAATACCTCGTCCGCTTGGTAGGCATCTTCGATCGTCACCTGCAACATTCGACGGGTTTCAGGATCCATCGTTGTTTCCCATAGTTGACTTGGGTTCATTTCACCCAGTCCTTTATAGCGTTGGATATTTAATCCGCGGGAGGCTTCTTTCAGTAACCAAGCCATTACCTCATCGAAGCGCATGACAGGTTCTTTTTTCTCACCCCTTTCAATCCAAGACTCTTCAGTCAGCAGGCCAGCGAGTTCCTGATTTAACTTGTTCAGTCGTTTGATCTCTTCACTGTTAAACAATCCCTCAGCGAAAAGTAACGTTGTATCAACCCCATGCATACGTCGTACGACATGAACACACCAGCTGTCTTCAGTCTCTTTTAACTCGGATTGATAGCTTCGTGTTCCGTTAAATTTGTGATTTAAACTGTCACAAACATTCACCATCCATTGCCGTACCATATCCTTATCTAACTTATCGGAAGCTGAATCAGTGAACAGCATACCTTCCAGAACCTCTGTGTCAAATCGTTGTCGAAGGCGCTGTATATCTTCCATCACCGTTGTGTAGCTTTCAGCAAGCTTTCCTAAGCCTTCAGCCTTAATGCCCGGTGTTTGCTCATTTGAATACAATGCAGCACCATCTAAAGCGATCTGCAATAAATTATGGTTTAATTCTTTATCATCTTTTACGTATTGTTCGCGCTTACCTTTCTTCAGCTTATAAAGTGGCGGCTGCGCAATAAAGACATGGCCGCGCTCAACCAACTCATGCATCTGCCGATAAAAGAAGGTCAACAGTAAGGTTCGGATGTGCGATCCATCGACATCGGCATCCGTCATAATGATAATACGGTGATAGCGTAGCTTGTCCGGATCAAACTCTTCATTGCCGATACCACAGCCTAGCGCCGTAATTAGCGTGCCCACTTCAGTGGACTGCAGCATCTTGTCAAAACGAGCTTTCTCTACATTTAAGATCTTTCCCTTGAGTGGCAAAATGGCCTGAGTGCGACGGTCTCTACCCTGTTTGGCAGACCCTCCCGCCGAGTCACCCTCCACCAAGTAGATTTCAGAAAGCGCCGGGTCTTTTTCCTGACAGTCCGCGAGCTTTCCTGGCAGACCAGCAATATCAAGCGCACCTTTACGACGTGTCATTTCGCGGGCTTTTCTGGCAGCCTCGCGCGCTCTTGCCGCGTCAATTATCTTTGCTGCAATAATCTTAGCTTCGTTAGGATTCTCAAGTAAAAAATCATTCAAACGGTCGCTCATCGCCGACTCAACAATACCTCTAACTTCGGATGATACGAGCTTATCTTTTGTTTGCGATGAAAACTTAGGGTCTGGTACCTTCACAGACAATACCGCTGTCAAACCCTCACGGGCATCGTCACCAGTCGGTGATATTTTTTCTTTTTTGAGTAGGCCTTCACGTTCGAGATACTGATTTAATGTACGGGTTAGCGCAGCACGAAATCCTGCTAAATGAGTTCCGCCATCTCGTTGAGGGATATTATTTGTAAAGCAGTAAATATTTTCCTGATAGCTGTCATTCCATTGCAGGGCGACTTCAACACCTACATCGTCTTTGTGCGTGTCGATATAAACGGTATTAGGATGGATCGCTGTCTTCTTACGATTCAAGTGTTCTACGAAAGAACTTATGCCTCCCTCGTATTCAAAAACAATCGACTCACCCTCACCGCGCTCGTCCATTAGATTGATTCGAACACCCGAGTTCAGGAAGGATAATTCACGTAAGCGCTTCGCTAATATGTCAAAACTAAACTCGGTAATCGCAAAAATTTCTTTACTAGGAAGAAAGTTGATTTGCGTACCTGTTTTGTCAGTCTTGACGCCTTTTTCCAAGCGGCTTTGTGGTTCACCCAGTCTGTATTCTTGAGAGTAGACATTACCTTCACGGTTAATCGTCATCGTTAGCTTTTCAGACAACGCATTGACAACCGAGACACCCACACCGTGCAAACCACCCGACACCTTGTAAGAGTTATCGTCAAACTTACCACCGGCGTGCAGCACTGTCATAATAACTTCCGCTGCGGATATTCCTTCTTCTTCATGAATGTCTACCGGAATACCACGACCATCATCAGAGACTGAAACAGAGCCATTAGTGTGGATGATTACTTTGATTTCTGAGCAATGTCCGGCAAGAGCTTCATCAATAGAGTTATCGACGACCTCAAATACCATATGATGCAAACCCGTACCGTCATCGGTATCACCGATATACATTCCAGGGCGCTTACGAACAGCTTCTAAACCTTTTAGAACCTTAATATTCGAGGAATCGTAAGTTTGCTCTTCTGACATATAATCTACCTAGTAAAAGACTGGCCGGATTATACCACCTTGTCTGCTCAAGAACACGCTAAATGCCTGTGTTTATGAGGGCTCCACATTACCATGTTTCACGTGAAACATTCGATCACCGTCAAAAAGTGGGATGAGCTCAGATTGAGTTGTGGTGAGCAACAGCTGCTGCCCTAATCCACGCAAGCAACTTAGCAAGCGCAATTTATTATCGCCATCTAATTCTGCCGCTAAATCATCTATAGCAATGATTCCTTTACGCTGCTCCTCAGGATCTATGCTACGGCTCTGAGCTAACAACATAGCAATAGCAATTAATTTAAGTTGGCCACGCGATGCGCTATGCTGTGCCAACTGATCATTGAAAAAAATCTGAAGATCTGCGCGATGCGAACCTGATAATGTTCGCGCTGACTTGATATCACTTTCACGCCGCTCCAGATAAAACTCACGCTGTGCTTCAAACGAAAGATCATCCATAGTCTGGGCGAAGCCAGAGGTCAGCTTTATCGTTAGCTGATGGGTATCTAAGAGCTTTTCTGAGAGATCAGCTAGCCTAGGCATTAATACAGCTATTGAACGCTCGCGAAACGCTTGTACTAAAGTTTGGCTGCGGATCAACTCATCAGTCCATTGTGGTAAAGCGGATAGATAAGATGGAACACGTAGGCACAAATTACGTTGCTTAAGAATACGCTGGTAGTTTTGCCAGATTCGATGAAATTCCGGAAACAGGTAGAATGCAATCCAATCGATATAAGCGCGGCGAAGGGAGGGCGAACCGGTCACTAGCTCAATAGAGTTGGGATCGATAATCGTCACCGGCAAATAACGACTAAGCGCGGCCTGTGTATTCACATCCTGCTGATTTACCCGGATACGAGTACTATTTTTACTGCGTTCAATTCCAATAACGAAGCTATTGTCATCCTCAGCACTGCGTGCCCGGATTAGCAAAGCTTCCTCAGTATTGCGAATGACATCAGCAATGCGGGAGGTTCTGAATGAACGACCTTTGGAAAGAATAGAGACAGCTTCCAGGATACTGGATTTACCTGAACCATTATCGCCGCAGATCAGATTAACCGAGGGGGATAAATCCAACTCGGCATGCTCTATAATGCGACAATGATTAATTGTGAGTTGTTCGAGCAACATGATCCACAGCGCTCAATAACAGTGGCGATAATGAGAAACAGTAATCTTACAATCTCACCGGCATAACGATATAACGTACACCCACATCTTCGTTAGAACTTAACAAGGCGCTAGCCGCAGAACTAGTAAAGTTGAAATCAATCATTTCACCTTCCATGTGATTGACCGCTTCAAGCACGTAGCTGACATTAAAACCAATCTCAAACACTTCACCGCTATAGTTAATATCCATTTCTTCCTCCGCGCTTTCCTGCTCAGGGTTGTTGGACATTAACGTCATTGTGCCATCGTTTAGTCTCAGGCGGATTCCACGGAATTTCTCATTTGACAGAATCGCAACACGAGCTAAGGTATCGCGGAAAACCAAACGATCCAACTGTATAGTGATGGTCGTCGTAGACGGGACAGCCGCTTGATAGTCAGGGTATTTTCCATCGATCAATTTTGAAGTAAAGCGGATATTATCCTTTTCAACCCGAATGTGATTATTACTCAGTTGCACCGTCACCGCGACATCAGAACTTGCTTCTAACAGACGTGACAGCTCTAACGCACCTTTGCGCGGCACAATAATACTTGCACGATCAGCAACGGAGATTGCCTCATCGTTTAACCCACATAGTGCGAGTCGATGACCATCTGTTGATACCGTATTGACCTGACCACTGGTAATGTCCAGTAGCAGACCGTTTAAGTAGTACCGCACATCTTGGTTGGCCATACAAAAGGAAGTTTTATCCAGCAACCGTTTGAACTCACTCTCTTTTAAAGTAATGCTAGTATTGAGCGGGATCTCATCAAGTTCCGGGAAATCTTCAGCGGGCAGGGTTGCCAACTCAAAACGACTGCGGCCTCCTTTAATAAGCAAGCGTGCATTTTCAGCTTCCAGCTCAATAGTAATGGATGAATCAGCCGGCAACGCTTTAGTGATATCCAGTAGCTTGCGCGCAGATGCTGTGATTGCACCCTCTGTGTCAACCTGAATTTGAATGCTTGAACTCAGCTCAATTTCCAAATCAGTGGCAACCAGTCTTAACTGACCCGCACTGACATCGAGCAAGACGTTTTCTAAGATTTTAGTGGTGTGTTTCTTTTCAACCGCACCCACCACATTGGCGAGTAGCTCAACAAGGATATCTCTTGCAACAGTGAATTTCATAAGCGTTCAATCATCAGGTTTGGCAGCTAATCATTAGCTACGCAAGGTTCGGGATAAAATACGGTGTGCCTCTTCCAGGCGCGTGTCTGATTGTACCAGTTCGCGAATCTTTCGGCACGCGTGCAAAACTGTCGTATGGTCGCGCCCGCCAAACTTATCACCAATCTCTGGCAAGCTATGATTAGTTAGTTCTTTAGAGAGCGCCATCGCCATTTGTCTGGGGCGTGTGATATTTCGGGCACGGCTTTTAGAATCCAGGTCAGCTACACGGATATTAAAGTGGGAGGCGACCAATTTTTTGATGCTTTCGATGGTGACCATCTTATCCATCACCGCAAGCTGATCACGCAAGGCATCTTGTACAAAATCCATCGTAATGTTGGTACTATTTCGCAAACGCAATATTGCCAGCACGCGAAGTAGTGCACCTTCCAAATCTCGAATATTAGAACGGAAGCGCCTTGCAATAAAGAAAGCCACATCATTTGGGATATCTAAGCCTAGGTGCTCAACCTTCTTTCTAAGTATCGCAACACGCGTCTCAACGTCTGGCGGCTCAACCTCTACCGACAAGCCCCAGACTAATCGGGATTGTAAGCGATCATCAAGATTTTCCACTTCACGCGGCAGACGGTCACCCGTCATAATAATCTGCTTCTGGCACTCTAACAGGACGTTAAAGGTATGAAAGAATTCTTCCATGCTTCGTGTCTTATTGGCGAAAAACTGGATATCATCAATCAACAAAGCGTCAACCGAGCGATAATAATTTTTAAACTCATCGATACGGTTGTGCCGCAGTGCCGATACCATACCGTTTACGAATCGTTCGGAATGAAGGTAAACCACATTGGCTTCAGGATTGTGCGCACGAATATGATTTCCCACCGCATGCATCAGGTGGGTTTTACCGAGTCCAACACCACCAAAGATAAACAGTGGATTATAAGAGACACCGGGATTTTCACCCACTTGTATAGCAGAAGCTCTAGCCAGCTGGTTTGATTTACCTTCGACAAAATTATCAAACGTCAGTGCAGGGTTCAGATTATTCGCAAAGATGATTGAATCATCCGTTTGGCTGGAGCCACCCGATTTAATATTATTCTTAGTAAGTGTTGGACTGCCTGAAGAACTATTGGAGCCTGAGCCGTTGGATCCGTTAGTATACGTTTGTTGTTCCGGATCACTGGCAACGCTAGAAACCGGTACCGATGGAATCGACACTTCAGAACTACCAATTTGCAAACGCACCTGAAAGTTATCATCCTGCTTAACCTGGCGCACCAGAGGCACCACTCGGTCAAGGTAATGCTTCGTTACATATTTAAGCACATAATCGTTGGGCGCAAGCAGTAGCAAGGTACTATCATGTTCATGACCATGGAGGGTTCTTAACCAAGTATTTAACTCAAGATCGGGTAAATCGTTTTCCAACAGCTTTAGGCAATCGGTCCAGAGCATAGAGAAAGTCCATTTCAAGAGTTAGCGATTTGTGAAGCAGGGTCTGCAAGTCTACTAGAAACTTACTTTTATCCACAATAAAAAATTAAAATTATTTTATAATTGGAACCTTATTCTAGACTAAGTAACTGTTATACATAAGGTTAATCATTAAAAATGGCGCAAGGAAATTGATTTGGTTATTTTTTAAACAATAAATATTAACAGAATAAATTTCCTCTTTGTGCTTGACAATGGACAAGCGCATTTGAGATCAAGCAGTTAGACAAAGCACTAAAACTAACAACACAACAAACGATGGTAAAATTAGGGGTGTGCGCAAATGGGCTTGTAAATAGCCTGATAAGATGTGCATAAAATGTGGATAAGTTAAGAATCCGAGTTATCCACAAATCATCAACATCTTACTATTGAGATAAACAGAGGTAATACGGCATAGCAATCAGATCTAAGTCATTGGAACGATTAAGGAAATCAAAACAGTCCACAAAAAACAGCGCCCCTTATTATTGTTATTATCTTTTTATATAAAACACTAATTACAACAAGCAAGCGGTGGATCAGGTGGAGGCGTTAACAAACGTAAACAGATAAAGCGCCGATTAAGAAAAACGTTGACATTAAACGCGGACTGGATTATTTTCTTCGCCCTTCCGCTACGCTGTAACGCTAACGTCAGCGAGTGCTAATACTGTACAAATAGGTTTACTCAAATGAAAAGAACATTTCAACCCAGCAATTTGAAGCGTGCTCGTACACACGGTTTCCGTGCACGCATGAGCACTGTTGGCGGACGTAAAGTCATTAAAGCACGTAGAGCGAAAGGCCGCGCAGTACTTTGCCCTTAATTCGGGATCGAACTGTTGACAGTTCTAACCGGGAACCACCATGTCAGGGCAATCGTTTAGCCGAGATTACCGTCTAACTACTGCTGCAGACTACGAATACGTTTTTGCAGACGCCAGACGCTTCGGCAATCCAAACTTTACCCTGCTGGTGCGAGCAAATAGCCTAGGTCATCCACGCCTAGGCTTAGCCATTGCAAAAAAAAGTGTCAAGCTTGCGGTCAACAGAAACCGCATCAAAAGGCTCATCAGAGAAAGCTTCCGGCACGAAACTTCAGAACTCCCCGCTATTGATATTATTGCCATGTGTCGCACCAGCGCGGTAGAATTGCCCAGCTCGGAAATTCACACGCAACTGGAAACGCAGTGGCGATACATTCGCAAAAAACTCCAAGGATAGTCCATGGAACAACAACGCCCTCTTCTCTACCTCATGTTGGGCTTTATTGCCTTTATGATTTGGTCAACCTGGGAGCAGCGCAACTATGTGCCGCCAGTGCCTGTCACTCAAGGCACGAGTATTCCTAATACACCAAATAATCCGGCAACAGCAATAAATCAGGCAGCGGATGTGCCTTCAGCGCAAAACCTTCCAGCCGCAGTCGGTCAAGCGCCAACGGCTCCGGGCGTTAGTGGAAAAACCATTCGAGTAAAGACAGATGTGTTGGACTTGCATATCAGTTTAACCGGCGGGACAATACTTCAGGCCGATCTGTTGACTTATCCAATCAGCCTGGAAGAGGATGAGAAAAATATCCCTGTACGTGTGCTAGACCCTGCGAAAACATATGCAGCGCAATCTGGATTAGTGGCAACGGATGGATTACCAGAAACCGCACCGAACCATTATGCAGAGTTCACCACCACTCAGTCAGAGTTTGAACTAGGTAGCGATGAGACATTAACCGTTCCCTTGACCTGGGTGGGTAAGGATGGGCTTAGCGTAGTCAAAACATTTACCTTCAAACGCGGTAAATTTTTAGTCGATCTTGAGCAAACCTTAAATAATACCTCTGGTGCCAGCTGGGCAGGCAGTGAATATCATCAACTGACTCACGGGACGCCAGAAGATACCGGCATGGGTTTAACCTCAGTCTCTTATGTCGGTGGTGCGTATTATCATGATAAATATGTCAAAGTAGACTTTGGCGATATTCAGAGTGAAAATCTAAAACAGCCAATCAAAGGTGGTTGGACAGCCATGCTAGAGCACTATTTCATTAGTGCATGGATCCCGGGTCCAGACGCCATCAATAACTACTACACAAAATTTGTACCCAACCGTAGCAGCCACATATTAGGTGTTAGCTCACCCCTACTCACCGTACCAGACGGTAAAGCAGGTACTTTCAAAAGTCAGTTTTACGTCGGCCCAAAGACACAAGAAAAACTTGAGGTAATGTCACCCGGACTAGAGTTAACCGTGGATTATGGAATTTTCAGTTTTGTCTCTAAGCCAATATTCTGGATGATGAATGAAATCCACAATGTGGTTGGCAACTGGGGTTGGACGATTATCCTGATGACCATGTTGATCAAACTGATCTTCTTCTGGCCATCAGCCGTCAGTTATAGGTCGATGGCAAAAATGAAGAAGCTCGGTCCAAAGATCAAAGAGATCAACAATAAGCACAAGAGCGATCCGGCGGCCAAGCAAAAAGCTACGATGGAATTCTACAAGAAAGAAAAGATCAATCCATTGGGTGGTTGTTTACCGATCCTGATTCAGATGCCGGTGTTCATGGGACTGTACTGGGTGCTACTGGAAAGTGTGGAACTGCGCCAAGCACCTTGGATTATGTGGTTTAACGACCTGTCGGTGATGGATCCTTACTACGTATTGCCACTGTTAATGGGTGCCAGTATGTATATTCAGCAGCGTTTGAATCCGCCGCAGATGACCGACCCAATGCAGCAAAAGATCTTCCAGTTCTTACCGCTGGTATTCACCATTATGTTCTTATGGTTCCCGGCTGGACTGGTACTTTACTGGGTAGTGAACAACGTGCTGTCTATCGCGCAGCAATACGTGATCACTAAAAAGATTGTGGGTGACTCTGCCCCCGTACTCAGTTAGCGCGGCTG
>ENA-ORXR01001060-ORXR01001060.1-marine-metagenome-genome-assembly--contig:-NODE-1060-length-31110-cov-5.125060_pt1 | contig 31110 bp, 25 predicted proteins | sample MGYA00237866_ERZ511479 | MGnify/ENA metagenome assembly ERZ511479
GCCGAATCGAAGGCTGCGCAAACCCTTCGGGCGTAACCTCATGAGAACGAGGTCGTTGTTGCTCGTCACGCATGGATAACTGCGGGACGGTGTCAGACGTGTGCCCGAGGCCGCCCGAGGCTAACCATTCCGTTTACGACCGCGATGCCACTTATGATCCGACCGGTTGGAATTCCAGCCCTGCAATCGTAACAAACGGAGAATGTGTGCATCACCGCTGGCATTTCTAGAGTGCAGACCCAACGGGTATACAGGCGTGCTAATTTTACTAAAAAGGGGCGAAGCGGGTCTGGTGGAAGTGCGTAAAGATCGAGCGGCGATTCCATAGCTGCCACGAACGACGCGCTCGCGCTAATTACCGCATCTCGATTTAGAGATAATGAAGCCTAACGATCTCCGGACTGGCGCATCGCACCGGTGGATCCTTTAGGGGCTCCGCCACTAGAAGGAGCAGAAACGGAGACTTCTCCCTTCGCTCGCTTGCTGGTGCTTTCGTCCGTGCTCAGATCACCTGCTTCAACGAGTTTGGCTAGCCCAGGGTGGGAAAGCGCTTTCGGGTTAATCTGGCCGGATTTCTTTGGAGCGAGAAAGAGCTTCTTCCCTCCAGGAAGAGGAACGCTGATTGGCTTCGATGTCTCGTTGGTGATCTCCATGTGGGAGCCTACCTCTTCCCAAGCCGGATTCCACTACTGATGCAGTTGCGGTAAAGTTCGCTGCTCCCACTAGGTAATCTGGTTTTCCTTCCAGTTGCCACTTACCAATGGTAAATACCGAGAAGAAGGCGAGAAACATCCTGTACTGGTTCACCCGGAATCCGGCGCTCGTGCACCGGCCAAGCCCTTTCCATTCTCCGCACTATAGGTGAGCGGGAACGACTGTGTTGCTTCTGGGCGCGCTATTTTTCTTTTCTTTGGGCTGCGGGGCGTAGCTTTGGATTCGTCTTCATCTCGAGAGCAAACAAACCAGCGAAGATTTCTCCTACTCGATCAAATCCCCAATGCCCATCTCCGCTTACCCTGAGGAATCCATTCACGACTCTTTCTGATTCGTCGGGATCCAAGAAGAAGGTGCGAAGCTTTCCAGCAACTGGCCACTTGCCCACTTGGTAGGTCTGGGGATCTTCCTCGAAATAGTGAGCATATTCGATCCGATCGCCAACTTCAAGAATGCCGCAATGGGCGTTGGTGACCACAGCACGCTGAATCAGTCTTCCTTTCGGGAAATCTTTCGGAAGTGGAATCCATTCGCCTTTAAAAACGCAGATATCGGCAATGACAGAATGTGTTGCGCAGCGATGGCTCTCTAACACATGCTCGCTGTCTCGAAGTCAACTACTCAACAACCCGATGAATTACCAATCACCGAGGGTTCGGGAGAGGCCCTTGAAACACTGGTGGTTTTTCAGGAGCGAGGGCAGCAAAAAGGACAATCGCGCTCACGGTTGATTCGTGAATTGTGAACTCGGACATTGCGGGTATTTCGTCGATGTCGAGATGCCGATAGAGGTCGGGGACTTTATCAGCTGCGGGAATTGGCGGGTACAGGTCAGCGATCCAGCCATCGATGGCCTTGCGCGGACCGTAAACCCAGATGCCAGGCACCGGCTCTTCAAGTGCGTCGTTCATCGAAGGAAGGTGCATTGGCTGATTGATGTGGCGTTGACCGAGCCCTGAGCACTGAACTTGCCCCATCGGATTGGCGCCTAGTACGCTGTCGGCACTCGAAGACAGCAGATCAAAAAAGCGTTGGTGCCCCGTTAGCTTCCACGCAATGGCCGGGTGCCAGGCCATCGTCACACTGGCAGTTCCGAATCCGGATGGTGCCCAGGGATGGCGATAGTGGATGTAACCGAGCGTATCGATATGGGCAGTGGCAGCCTGATCAATCGCTTGTCCAACGGCGTGTGCCATTCGCTGTTGCCGAGCCCTTCCTTGCTCATCGAGCAATTCCGAAGGAATGCTGCAAAACGCATCAGCACAACGAAGCGAGTCTCCATCGAGAAAGTCCAATTTTGTGCGCCCAGTAGGCACTCCCAGAGTGTTTATCATCTTCAAGAAGCCGGGTTCGCCGGTAGCCGTCAGGAGTCGTGCGAGAGCCGTTGTGGCGAGAATGTCGGTCTTTTCGTCACTGATCGGCCACCTTTGCCAAGCGCATCGGAAGGCACGGGTGGCTGAGACTAAGAGCTCCGCGCCTTGACTCGAACCGGCATCAAGTTCGAGCAAGAGGTTGCCGACATGAGCTGCCGAGGTCGCGTAGAGATAACAAGACTCTGGGGTGACGGGGAGGACACAGTATTCGAGTGTTTCATTGTCGACGGTGGTGCGGAGTGGATTTGGTTCGGCTCCGGTTGCGAGGTGGAGTTCATTGACTGGATGCTCCCAGCTTTCTGTGCCAGAAGGAATTCCGCCGTCGTCCCACTGCTGCGACTGCGCAAACTTGAGGCTAAACAAGGCTTCGTCTAGTAGGTCAGGGATCCCGTTCCCAGACTCAGGGATCCCAAACTGATTGTCGATGAATGCCGTTGGGTTGAGCTCATAGGCAATTGCCAGCATGTCCGGAATCTTAAGGTGGGGCGGCGAGCGATCATAGTCTGCGGCATCGTGGTGGCCTCCCGAAACGCCATCCACCCACTTGAGGTCACCGGAAGTTTTTCCAGCATCAAGAAACGTCTTAATCTCTTTAAATCCTGTTTGAAAACCGCGCTCATCTGAATCGTATTCAGGCATCACTGCTAGGCGCCGATGGCAGCGACAGTTACTCCGCACCCATGGAGTGTGTGTCTTCGTTAGCTCGACCCCACAACGGTTGTGAAACAGTTGGCGAGTGGTTGTGAACAAGGCTTCTGCCATCGCGGAAGGCCCAACGTGAAACGACCAAGACCGGCCAATGCTTGGAGCGCACAGATAGTAGTCGCCAGGTTTTAAGAGTGACAGATTGAAGGCGTGAACATTCTCGCCTGAGAGATCCATCTTGTACGGAGTCTCATTCTTTTCTCCCGCGGAGTGGCGAAGATCCGCGGTTGGGGTCAGAACGACCTTGCCGGTATGACAATCGACCACATCGACCGTTTTCGGAGCGCCATCCAGAGAGGCCACTTCGCCCAGCCACCGGCCGAAGTAGGCTAACCTCACTTTTCCGTTCGGGTGGTAGCCCAGTTGATTAACCTTGAAGGCGGATGACACCGAGCGGTTTGGATCCCAGATTAGGCGGGTATTGATTGCTGTCCCAGACTGGTTGTCGTCGAGCTTAAATTCATAGGTTTTCCCCGCAACCATCGGAGTCGCCAACTGAACGGTTGTCAGCGTTTCATAGACAGGGTTTTGCCATTGATTCGGAATGTGCTCAAGATTGGCCAGCATACTGACCTGGCCTAGAATTTTGGCAATCCCAATGGTCGTCTCGCCCTCTGAAACGAGGAATGCCTTCGGATCGGTAATTGGAACGAGACCTCGCTTTACGGTCTCGGCGGAATTGCGGTAGCGGAATCGAACGACGTCTGCTCTGAGGACTTCGATCTGTGAGTAGACCTCGGGACGATCGTAGGGCCCACGACTAGCAACCTTGCCATAAAAATAGCGCGGCGACTCCAATTTGGTAGCATCAGCTGTCTGCGCCCATGCGGATCCGACAGTCCCAAACACCAAAAGGAACAGCCCGATTCCGAACCGCTGGAAGTTTCGATTGATGAACGGTGTCATCTCGAAACTTCGCACATGTTCTAGCTTCATCCACGGTCGATTCGTGTCCCGAACATGAGGAACGCCGAGGAGTTCTCCTACTCAAATACACCTACATTGGTGTCGACGTATCCAAGGCCAGGCTCGATATCTGGCGTAACAGCAAACACGGCCAGATCCCCAGTGAGAAGACCGCCATCAAGCAATTCCTCTCGTCTCTGGTTCGCACCTCCAAGTTCACTTAATGCCCTCCGCCCCTCGTCGTTCTTGAGGCCAGCGGCTCCTACGAACTCCTGCTCACCCTGGCTCTCTCCAAGGCCGGGATTGCCTTCCGCCTCGTTAATCCACGTCAGGTGCGTGACTACGCTAAGAGCACTGGCCAACTGGCAAAAACCGACCGGATCGATGCTCACGTCCTTGCCCAGTTCGGCATCAGCAACGGGTTGGATTCTAGGCCCCAAGCGCCCTCCAGCGTCGCAGTTCTCCGTTCGTTAGAAGACGTCCGCGCTGCACTCATCGAAGACAAGAAGGCCTGGGCGAACCGCCGAAGCCAGGCTCTGGGAGCCGCCATGGAGCACGAGGCCGGGGTGCAGATCCGTCACCTCGAGGGAGAATCATACCATCATCGTAAATATCAAAAACTGAGGAACCGCCTTGCGCATTACCATTCGCGAATACGGCGTTATTGTTACCAGGAGTTCCACCGACTGATACTACAGTGAGGCCTACTGCGGTGTTCACACCATTACTTAGCGCACCAGATTGGTAGTTGTGGCTATGATATTGATATTCCAGTTGGCTGTGGTTGTCGCCGTAGTGCCGAAGTCAATTGCGATGACACAAATTTATGGGGTATTCTTTTCATAGATAATTTGTGAGCTATTTGAAACAATTGTTAAGTGTTAGAGCACGATACCGAGCGAGGAAGACACCCTCTTACTGCAGTGCGGACTCACTTTCGAGAAGTTCGGTCACGATCCCAGTAATCTCCTCGGCGTGGCCTTCTCGAAAGCCAGTCGTGACTTTCACAATACGCCCGTTTTGATCGATGATCACTGTGTGGGGAATTCCTTCGACTCCATAGGCTTTCCCAATCTCCTGATTGCGGTCGAGGGCGACCTTTAGGCCCTCCCATTTGCGGTTGTCGATGAACTTTTGGATCGTTCCAGGAGCCTCTCCTTCGTTTACGCCGACGAACACGACCCGGCGTTCGTCGAATCCGTCCATGGCCTCCATGAGTCCGGGAAGTCCCTGAACGCATGGTGCGCACCAAGTCGCCCAGAAGTCGAGAACGACGACCTTTCCGGCGTTCTCTTTAAGTTCAAATTCGCCACCGCCAAGCATTTCGAGTTTCACTGGTGGCGCGTCTTCATTGACGAATTGGTCCTGACCGCCACCACCACCTTCGGGCTTCGGGATGACAGGCTCAGGTGCAGGTTTCAGCTTCCAGCCCGCTAGGGCGGTGCTGGTCGGGGATACTTCTGGAGCTTCTGTCTGAACGGCATGGATCTGGTTAGCCGGAATCGTGCATTTTCCAAATAAGCTCGATGTGCCGATGATCGCATCTTCAGTGTAGCGCTCAATTTGGAGGTTAAGGCGTCCGCCGTTGCGAAGAATCACCCAATGAGAGTGAATAGGGTTTTCTGAAGTCGTTTTCTTCTTTTCGTCCTCGTCTTTCTCTTCTTCGCTCTCAATGCCACGTAGCCAAACCACTGCGGCAGCCCGTTCAGATGCGATGTTATAGGTTTCCATTCGGGAACGGAACCTAAGTTTTTCGCTGGTGGCGAACTCTACTGTTCCCGTTAAAATGTCGCCGTTGTGGGCTACCAGAACATGTGCCGGAGGGTCATCTTTTCGGTAGCGGGGAAGAAACAATGCTTGCTCCAAGGCTTCCGGGACGATCGATGGTACCCAAGTGAGACCTGGTTTTGAAGTCATCGAGAAATTCGAAACAGTAACCGTTCCGGCTGCATTTCCCCAAAGCGACGCTGACTCGAAACGCAAACCAAGCCCTCTGGCATTTAAGGCACTATCTTTCTTTTTCCCATGGTTAGTAGGCCGAACCTTGGTGATCGTACTGCCGTTGATCGCGACATCGACAACCCCTGGTCGCTCCCAAGACAATCGAACTTTTAGGGGCTCGTTGCTAGGAACATTGGTTGTCTGGTAGCCACTGGTAAAATCGCCGCCGATTTCAGCCTTGCCGCAATAGACTCGATTTCCCCAGTGAGCGACTAGGATACCGATGGCATCTGGGTCACTCTGCGTGCCATTTCCGAACAGTGACATCCGGAGAGCTCCATTGCCGCCACACTGAAGCTCAAACTCGATATCGTCACCGAGCAAAATCGACGGATGTCCCCAGACATTTCCAGCTGCTAATTTCACGGTGCCACCCTTTTTGTCAGTGTAGCTTTTATCCGTTCGTTTGCCCTTCACGAATCGCCATCCAGGATCGCCGAAGCCGTCGGTAATTGGTTTCTTTCTGGGCAGCTGGAGAGCGGTAATATCATCGGTATTTAATGAGTCGCTGGCAATGATCGGGGAGACAATCGACACGGTTCCATCCTTGTTAATCGCCTTGAGATCGGCTGGCAAAATTTGGCCGCCACCGAGATGAAATAGGGTAGGGGATTCCATCCATTCCTCACTCACGGGGACTCCGCGGGTCAGTCGCACACTGGCCTTATTGAACGAGTGAACAGGAACATCGTTGAGGGCACCGCTCGGTCTCCACAAAAGTTGCTCGCCTCCTCCTGCGACCCAAGTGCCTCGCAGGGTGGCATCGCCGAGCTGCAGAACATCGGGACCCAGATCGGGCATTTGAGGTGGCGGTGTCGTCCATCTCACCTGGGCTAGAAGGTTGGCATTGAGAGCAACCGGCGCATCTGAAATTGGCGACTTGAGTAAGATGAAGCCATCTTCCCGAAGCCCGGTGATCTTTCCCCGGAGATCCGTTCCGTCTGCGAACCGCACGTGAGCTTGGCCAGCTTTTGGCTTATCTTCTGCTTTCGGTTTTGACTCTGCGCGTTGCCCAAACTGAATTCTGACTAGGTCGTCACTGGGTATTAAGACTGGCTTGGCTTTTGAGTCTGAACCTGATCCTAAAACGACTATTGCCGAGTCTTCTGTGAGATCGACTCTGCCAAACAAAATTCTTCCATCTTGAGTTTCGATACGATCAAGGGGTTCGGCAACTGTTCCGACGATCTTCTGTGGCTCAGGAGGAGCTTTATCCCAATCTCGAATTTTGAGTCGCTCGAGAGCAAGATCAGTCCCTTTGTTTTTTAATCGAACCCCTCGAATGATATGGCCATCCTCAGCTGACCTCGGTGGGCCAAGTGCAGGAAGCCAGTTTGAGAAAGCCTTCGATTGTAATCCCTCGGCGTCTTTGGTCGGGCCGTTTGTCCAAGAAGCGAGTCGCTTGCCAGACGGAGCTGTGATTGTGCCGTTCCCAGTTTTCGGATCCCAGTAAAAAATCAGATCAACTGATCGCGTTTCTTCGTTAAGGGTCTTCACCGGGATGAATCCGTTTTTCTGCGTGATTACCAACTCATCCTCCCAAGTCGCGAGACTGATCTGATAAGGGGAGAGATCTAGAGTGAACTCAAAGTTCGGCTGGTGTGTCATCGAGGTCAGGCGAACCGTGATTTGGACGGGGCGATCTAAATCTTCAAGAGGCAGTTCGATTCCAGGGCCAGGGCCTTCCGTTGCCAGAGAGTTTGAAGGGCCTCGATGCCAGACATTGACCGATTTCGAACCACCATTGTTCTTGTTTGTGCTAGTCCTTGGATTTTTCCCGAAAAGCTTCCAGCCGAGTGCGCCATGAGGCCCCGCCCAGCGAACCCCTTCGAATTGGATACGGTCTATATTGGCGACTTCACTGCGAAGAATCTTAAGGGACTGACCACCCGATAGGCTACTGGTAAGGTCAACGTGATCTTTACTTATGGAGGCGATATCTCCATAGACTTGACTCCCGTCACGGAGACCAACTACGAATGCTGTCTCTGGAAATGATTGCTTGGTGGTAAAACTCAGTTGGTAGAGAGGTTCGAAGGCGAATCGAATAGGCTCAGCGAAAAGAGGGGTGCTCCAAGACAGAGACTCCGAAGTGATATCGTCAAGCTTGCCAAGCAGACTCTCGCCGTTCCACCATAATAACTCTCCACGGACTTCAGCCTCAACCACGGCCGCAGCGAGTGGTGCGGTGATTTTCACGGGGACGCCAACCTTTGTTCTGAGAAGCTTCTCTGCATTAAGGTCAAACGATCCGATGTGAAGCTTTTCGTCGCGAATGATTCCAAACCACTGGCCCATTTTTAGGTCGTTGGTTCCACTAACAAACTGAACGCTTACTTTTTTCCCGTTGATGTGAGCGGTGAAATTTCCACCAGCAACCAGTCCGAGCTTTTTGAAGTCAGCTGGATCTAGGTCTGTGATAATGTTGCCATACTCCTCACTGAAGCTGACGATCTTCGTTTCGGCGGATCGATTTGTGGTCTTAGGAGATGGGGCATCGACTTTCTTTGTTTGATGAGCCTTTTTCTTCCCACCGGGAGTAACTTTGACCTGGCCTGCTTCGATCTGAATTTTTCCACCCTCGATTCGGATACCTTCTCCTCCAGGCAGCTCAATAACGTCCTCTGCCCAGATAGAGGGTAAGGTGGTGACGGCAATGCAGATGATTGCTTGAAGAATTGCCTTAGTAGTAGCGGGCATGAGGTGACGGGAATGATTAGGTCGGCGTTCGCTCGAGTCGATGCTTCAGCTTAACGTTCGTAGACCGGAAGAAAACGATAGTTTAGCGCGAGCGAAAGTAGTGACATCGAAGTGGCGTAGGGCTGATTGGAAAAACTGCCGTTGTCCATCTGAGTCGATTCAAGTCGTCTGATGGTGGCGCTATTCCATTTTTGCCAGGCTTCGTAGTCGCCCTGGAAAAGTGCCTGCGCCATGTAGTAGAGGAAATAGTGAGGGTGACCGGTTTCCTTGTGTTCGAGTTTCTTAGTGATGTTCTTTAGAGTCGCTTCGTAGTGCCAAGATTCGTCTTGCTTGGAGACGGCAGCCACGAGTGTTGCAATGCAGGAAAGATTAATCGAACCGCCCATGCCACCACCGAAGCCGCCACTGTAGGCGACACCTCCGGTTTTTCCGGTGCTACGGCGCATATACTCTAGGGCTCCATCGACTGTTTCATCGGGAACCTCAATGCCGGCATTTCGGCAAGCCAGAAGCCCCATCAAGACAGCGCCGGTGACCGATGTGTCTGAATCCGTAGTGTCTGGGCTGTAGCGCCAGCCACCGAACTTTGAGTTCTTCTGGGATTTCGCTGCGAGATCGATGGCCAGATCAAGAGCTTTCGAGATGGAGCGCCCCTTTCCTTTGGATGATTTGGCGCCTTCCCAGAGAAGAGATTCATCGACCGCTCCGTAAGCTTCGGCTAATGCGAGCATCGCGAATCCATGATGGTACATGCTGTTGGAGATGTAACCAGTTTTTGAGTCTTGTGCGGCGATGATGGCACGCAATCCTCTCCGGATATTGGGTGAGTAGCGTCCGTAGTTGGGGTCTTCCCCAGAGGCTAGAAACGTCATGACACAGAGTCCATCAACTCCCGGGCCACTCTGTCCACCTCCACGCCAACTTCCGTCTTTGCCTTGTGCGGTGGCAAGCCAAGCGAGGCCTCGTGAGTAGATCTCGTCAACTTCTGGTGGAATGCGACCACCGAACCGCAACTCAGGCCCTTGAGCGAGTGCCAAGTTTGGAAGGCAACAGAGGGTGATAGCGATGGCAGTGAACCGTCGGATGTTTTTGACTAAATGAATCATTCGGGTGTATTGGCAGCCTTCTTTGCTTTCTTTTTCTCGATCAAGAGGCGTTTCTTGCGGAGTGCCTTTATTTGGTTCGCGATCGCTCTTTGTTTCGATTTCGCCAAATCGAATCCCGCATTTTGGTAGGTGTTCAACTGAAGCGCATCGATCGTGGTGTCGGGGATCTCCCAGAGTGCGACGAGATAGTAACTCAGGCCGAACCACGGATAGGGCGAGGCGACTCCGCCATACAGCTCCTCAAGATCCGAGTTGGCATTGGACAACGCCGTCTCAATGCTGGGGCGAAGGGCGCTCAGTTGATTGGGGTGAAGTTGACAATACTCTTCAAGATAGTTGATGCACGACTCGGAGCACATTTGTAGCCGAAATTGCAGCCGATCGCTCCGAGCTTGTGCGAGGCACTCTAGTTGATCCGGGCGAAGGATCTGCTCAACAGCTTCCGTCCAGATGGGCTGGCTTGTACAAGGAGTGATCGTGTTAGACCAAGATATATGAGTGTTAGCCAGTTGCTCCTCAATCTCGACGAGAGGCTTCGACTTGGCGACTGAAGCGAGGCTCTTTTGAATGATTTTCGTCAACTTATCGAGTTGTCGATCGGCTGCTCCCTTTGCCGCAATTCGCAGAGCAGAACGTTGTGAAGGGGAAAGCTCGCAGTGGTGTTGGATGACTTTCATTTCTGCCTGCATCAGGGCCGCATTGTAACGGCGATAGATTTCCTTTCGGTGGCTGATTTCGGCGACTAGAAAATTCTTTCGGATTCGCGCAGCACCTCCAGGTGGCAGCAATGGGGAATCAGCGGACGAAGCTTTTTTATCGGGTTGCTCGTCTAGTGTCCGTCGACCTGCAATGGCGATCTTCCATGCATCCAGAATATCCAATTGCCAAGGTTTCAAGACTCTCTTGAATTTTTTCGGCTTATGGCTGACGGCGTAAATCACATCTCCAATTCCAATGTTAATGTCTCGGTGGCGACTGATATATTGAAAGGTGTTATTCGGCGTGGTCGCGATCAAGGTATCGCGAACCTCACTGCGCTGTTCCTCAGAGAGTGCGACGGCATTGTCCAAAACCACAATCAGATTGTTAATATAAGTCTCTCTGAGCCGTGCGTCGCTGTCGGTGTGTCGGGCATGAATTTGTTGAAGCACTTCCTGCGGCACGATCTTTTTTGTGGCTGCCTTCCAATTTGGCATCTCATGGGCCATGAGGTGTTCAGGCAACTTCGGGTTCACGCCCTGCCGGAGTCGAACAAGGCGATGAGTTCGATTGATGTCTAAGATCTCCGTCAGAAGACGTTGCTTCCCAGTTTCGATGGAACGCTCGATAGCCGCGACATAAGCCCGGTCAAGAACTCTGGATTTTTCGGGGTCTAGCTCGATCAGAGATCGAATCGAACGGAGATGAACATCAATTGTAGCAGAGGTTTTCTTCTGTAAACGTTCGGTCGAGACCTCGAGCTGATTCTGGCAGATGACAAAGGCCTCAATAAACGCTTTTCTTTCTGCTTTGCGGAGTAGTTTTGCTTGGTCGTCAGTCAGTGTGGCTTCGAGTAAGTCAGTCCATTCTGGCGCAGATAATACTTGGAAGAGTGGTGCTAATTTTGGTAATTCACTCGGGGATTGAATCGATTCTTTAAGCTCTTCCAGCGTCGCAGCAATTTTATTGGGTGACTTGGTAAATCTGCGTTCGATGAGGGGAGCCATCACCTCGCTGACGTCACTCGCCCACTGAGGCACTAATTGCTTAGAGATGTTGGTGTCTTTGAGAGTTTTTCGTTGATCAGGTGTCAGTTGAACAAGTTCATTTAGGTGTTCTTCCAGAAAACCCTCAATGGCTTGAGATGCATTCGGTACAGCGATCTCTTTAACATAAGCTTTTGAAAACCGTTCGATTAGAACTTCGAGTTCCTTGGCGGTAGGCGGCTTAGGCGCTTCCTTCGGTTCATTGGCCATCAAAGGAGCGACCAAAACCGAAAACAGAGAAGCGCAAATGGCGAGCCAACAAAAGCGACCGGGCAATGTAGTCCCACTAGCTACTGGAGAGGCGGGGATCATTAATCCTTTTTGCGCTTAGCCGCGTCTTTTGCTGCCTTTTCTTTCTTGAGCCGCTCGCGCTCTTCTTCCTTCATCCGGCGAGTATGAGATTCTTTGACTCGCGACCAGTAGTTGCCACCTTGATTCTGTAGCGAAGTCTCCCAGGCCTTAAACTGATCCTCGTTCAGCAGTTCCTTAAGATCTTTCTCGGGCACGGCATTGAGTCCGACCAAGTTGTAGTAAGAGTTAAGGTACCAAGGGCTATCCCGACTCCAAGCTCCGAAGGTTTTGTCAAGATCTGGAGCGTATTTGGCCATCGAGTCGGCGACCATTTTTTCGAGCTTTTCCGCCTGTTCTCCAGTCATTCGTGCGTTGCAATCTAGGCGATGAACACAACTGGCAGCTACCGTCTCCCACCGATAGGCAAGCCTGGCGTTGACCTCTTTCGTAATAGCCGATTCTTGTTTTTCGGTTAAGATCTCTTTTTTCGCCGCAGACCATAGTGGGGTCTCTTCGGCTTTGGGAGATATTCCGAAACTCGCGGAGCCCAATGCATTTAATCGGGCGTGAATGGCATCGGGTTCGGCATTCCTCACAGATCGACGGATCCAGCTGTCACAACTTTCCGTCCATCTGACAAGTTCGTGTTCGCAGGCGCCTTTGGCAGCAATTCTCAAGAGTCGAGTTTGCTCATCAGAAAGCCCTCCGGCGCGTCGAGCATCCTCAATAGTTGTAGCAAGGCGGCCGTAAATGAGGCTTCGCTGGCGTTCGGCGCGAATGTAGATCTGCTCGGCGATGGCTAGATTTATGATTTCGCGATCTTCGTTTGGAGGCCTAGGGGGAATGAGTTCACCATCCTTTAGTTTTGGTGTGGTCTTAACTTCGGGCTTCTTTGAACGATTGCGGTAAGTTGAAACCCGCGCCTTCCACATCTTTTCCTGCCAATCGGTCAGAACGGCGCTTAGTTTTTTCTGATCGATTCGCTCGGCGTAGCTGATGACCGAGCTAATGTGAAGGCTAAGGCCTCCATCTGGTCGGTTGATCTCATCGAGCATGCTCGACTTCACGACTTTGGTGAACAGTGGTTCTAGTTCTTTTCTTTGCTCGGAACTTAGGGCAACCATGCCATCGAGAGCTGATACCATGGCCATTTGTCCGACCCGGACAGCTTTCAGGTCGCGCTGATTACTCGCACTCGACCAGCTTTCCCGCTCTTCCTCTGTGAGGAGCTCATCCAGCGCGGATTTCCAGATTTTTGAGCGATGGGGAAAATCCTTTTCTTGGAGAGTGCCGTTGACGTAACCCTGCTCCAGCATCCGCTCTTGTTGGGCTGGAGTAATCGAGAGGAGGTTATTCACCGCAGCTTTTTTCCATTGCTCGGTGGCATCGTCGATCGCCTTCTTCATGGCTTCATCGAACTTCTTTTCGCGCTCTTCGCCGAGATCGACACTGGAAGTGATATCGCTGTGAGCTGCGGTGATTTCGCGGCTAAACCACCTAACCTGAGCCTCGCTTCTGGTATCCAGAATAGCTTCGAAATCTTTGAGGATTTTTGCGCGTTTTGCGTCCTCGTCGAGGCCCATTTCTTGGATCTGCTTTTCACTGAGAACATTCGCGACGGTTTTTTTCCAAGGCTCCGTTGAGCGGGGATCGCCACCTTCGACTTTAAGGAAGTTCCTAAGGCCGACCGACGGCTTGTCTCCGGCCATCTCTAAGCTCTTCACCATGTTATCGACCAGCACGGAGTTGACCTTCGCTCCAGCTCCGAACGGCGCTGTGTATTTAGCCCGCATCACATCTGCTGCCTTCTCATTCCATGACTTCATCGATGCTTCGACTGACGGGTCGACAGCTTTTTGCAGAGCTTCCACGGTCGATTTATCGAGCTTCATCGACTTCGCAATTTCGTCGATGAATTCGTTAAGTGACTTCGCTGCCGCCTCCTTTCTTGCTGGCCCGATTTTTTCGGTAAAATCGACGATCGCTTTGTCGAGTTTCGGCGGCAGAGTGGATTCCTTCTCGTCGGCCTCTTCCTTACCCTCCTCGTCAGCTACCGTCTCGGCATCCGCCTTCACTGTCAGCTCTACAATATTGATTGGCTCGGGGACAATCTCGACGAAGGGTTGGTCAATTTGGATACTCTGGCCTTGGCTAAAGCCTGCATTCAAACCGAAGACAAGGCATCCCAGTAAGGTGACTGAGACCGGCGAGAATACCTTTTTCCGAAAGGGGAACAACATCATGAATCAGCTTCGAAATCTCTACGGGCGGACTCCTCTAGAGGCACCTTTTTCGAGGGAGTGGAAGTAGGCGTCGAGTCCAGTTCGGAATTCCTCTGGGAGTTCACGACCTGCACGACCAGTAGCTTGACCGACGCTACGATTGACATCACCCGCCTCGATTTCAGAGCCTGGGCCAAGACGAGCTAGGGCGCTTCCAGTAGCTTTATCGGCGGTTCCGCCACCGCCTGGTGATCCGCCGCCGCCACCTCCACCGCCGCCGGGGGGCTGGCGCTTGGACTGAAGAAGAAGCTCAATCGCTGCAAGCTCCGCGCCAATGGTTTTCTCACCAGTGTCGGGAATCGCTAGCATCATCCTAGCCTCTTCCATAATTTGGGTAGCTCCGGCGAGAAGTTGAAGTTCCTTGCCGAAGGCTTGTTGGCCATTCTCCAGATCCGTGATGTCCCTCATCGCCGATTCGATCAGGTTCACGATCATTTGCTGTTTTTCAGCAAGAAGCAGCGCCTTGTTCGTATAGGGATCCTCCTCAAGGATTAGACGAGTGTTTTCAAGCTCGCGAGTTTCGTCGCGGAGATCCATTTCATCGCGAATGGCTTGCATGACTTTGAGGACGACTTCAGGTGGTAGAGAGTCAGACTGACTCTCGCCTTCGCCTTGTCATGGTGGAGCCGCAGCTGCGACTAATTCTTCGGCCCAGCGGTCTAAGGTGTCAGCCCAAAATTCAGAGGCGGCAATGGATCGACCCGTGAGGTTTTCACCCATTGTCGGAGCCATTTCTTCCAGCTCTCGAACTACGCGTTCGTCCTTCATCGACTGGAGTAGCTTATCGAATCGGGGATCGGGCTTTCTGGTGAGATAGGCTCCTAGGTCACTCTGAATTAGGTAGACGCTCTGGGTTTCGTCCTTCGCTACTGTGGCAATCTCAGTGGCAGCTTCGGTCGCGGTTGCCGCAGCGTCGTGAACCGTAAGCCCAAACGCGTCGAGCGTCCGGCTGTTCAAGCCCTCTGCAATTTCCATCTGCTTCTGCGATGCCGCCTTAAGACGTTTGACAAAGGTTGCTGCTTCAAGACTACCAAGGAGCTCCGAGAGTTGGTCAGCAATCTTGGCGAAGTCGTTGAGAAGATCGGCCTGCTCATCGACGGCTTGATCGAGCTTTTCCTTGGCTGGGGTGTCGCCGCCTTCATCAGTTGGACATTCAGCTTCTTGTCCGGGAGCAGCTCCAAGCGTGGTCTGCGGTAGACTGAGTTTCGGAGCACTTTTGCCCCCGCCGCCTTCGGATGGTGGTTTCTCATCCTCCTCGAGATAACTCTTCTCGTTGTCGGCAATTTGCGGCACGGCAGGCTGCTCTTGCCCGTCGTCTTCTTGCTCGGGGGTTTTGCCGCCTTTACTCGAGTTCTGTTCGCCGTTTTCGACGTTGGGTGCTTCTGGCATCTCGGATGATGGCCCACCAGACGGCTCGCCTGCCTCTGGCTTGTCCTCGCCTTTCTGAGATTCGCCACCGGAAGGTTCGCCTTCACCAGGCTTCGCCTCTTGTGGCTTTGACTCGCCAGATTCTCCCGGCTCACCAGGTTTTGATTCGCTACCTGCCTCCTGCGGCTTGCTTGCTTCGGCTCGTGAGCTCTGTGACAGGAGATCGGCGACTGTGGGCATGCGCTTCTCCGCGATGTCATCCAGTTGGTCGATCATCTCAGCCCAGGTGTTGAGGCGCTGGCCGTCGAATTCTTCGTTCTTGGTTCCCTGCTCGACGAGTTTGCGGCCGATGTCGTTTAGTTGATCAAGTCGATCGGCGTTGGCCTGTTCGTTGGCGGCCTGTTCGGCGATTTGGCGGCGCACTTCTGGACGATCAAGATCGCTGGCGGACATCTCGCGGATTTCTTTATTGCCCTCGTGAAGTTGTTGCTCGCGCTCATAGGTTTCCTTGGCGGCCCCCAACCACTTCCCGAACTCTTCATTGAGCCACATGGCGTGATCTGTAGGGTCGAGAATCTTCAGTTCGAAAGCGCTGGAGTAGCTGCGCTCACGCCCAGGGAGGTAGTCTTCGGCCCAAGCCCGAACGAGCAGAGTCTGCGGTTTCACGCCGTCACGCTTGGCGCAGAACGTGGCGCGTGGGGCGATGTTTTTGGTTTCGGGAGCACCAGCAGCGGCAATCTTCTCACCACGAGCGGCGTCTTTTTGGCCGGGTTTCTTGTAGGGGGAAAACCATTCAAGTCCGACACGCTTCACCCCGAAGTCGTCTTCGACGCTGATATCGAACGGGATCACTTCCGTTTCCAAGACGACCTTTTCTAGGCTGTCACGGGTGGCAGAAATTCCAGGAGCGGCATCTTCAATCGCTTGAACGCGCAGCGTTACCGGCTCGCGCGGAGTCAGATTCAGTTCGTCGACCCAGTTGAACTGATGCTCTTTTGAAGTATCGAGGGAGATATAGTGAGTTTGGACTTTAGAGCCACTAACTGGTTGCTCCAAGCCATCGAGAGTTGCCGATTTTAGAGCCCGACGCGCTTCGGCAATCCATGAAACACTCGCGCCTTTCAGGATTCGAACAGCACCGCCACGAACTTCGACAGGAGGCTCAGATTCATACTCGAGGTATTTTGGAAGACGGACACTTCCAGTCAGTGCCACTAGCTCTGGACGAGTCCGGGGCTTTAGCTCGATGCGCTCCCGGTCGTCGCCGACACGAAGTGCGATCGAAGCGTCTTCTTTCTGTGGTGGGAAATCGAAGCCATAGGCTCCAGTCTCGCCATCCTGCTCGCGGCGAAGTTTTGGTTGGCCTGGGATCGCGGCGGTCGCAGTGGCGGGTTGCCATTCGGACTCGGCTTTGAGGTGAGTTTCTAGATCGAAGTTCTCTGCGAATGGCACGACCAACTCCTTCGGTGCACCATCCACTTGGGCGAAGGTGTAACGCTCGGTATCTGATCCTGGCAGGAACCAGCGACTTAGAGCATTGCGTGCAGCCTTAGGAACAAACAGGGCGGCCAACAAAGCTATAACGGCGATCGCACCAGCTGCCCACGCCCACTGACGCTGCTTTGGTGCAGGGACGGCATCGCTGAGATCACGGTCTTCGACAGCTCCTGCTGCTTGAGCGATCGCAGCTTGAACCAACCGAGGGGAACGGCCTGCGGCGGCGCCTTCCTCAGCAGTTTCGTGAGCCAGTTCGATGGTTCCGAGTAGCTGGTCTCCGAGCTTAGGAAAGCGACGGCGAACAAGGCGAGCGACATCCTCGAAACGGCGTTGTCGAACAACCCAGCGATGATAGACCAACGGCAACCCAATCGCTGCCACTGCGACGCCAGCGATCAGAATCAATCCTCGGACAAGTCCTGGGGTTTCGAAGAAGCGGTCGAGAATGAAGACGAAGATGAACGACAGAATGAGTCCGAAAATCGCAGCGAGGGCAATCTCGGTGAACTTGACCCGCCAAACCTGTTCGCGAAATTCGCCAAGCTTGTTGGTGATGGCAGCGGGGAGAGGCGTTTCCGGAGCCCTCCCGACTGAGCCGGTTTCGGGTGGTTCGTGGTCTGGGCTTTTCGATTCCGCGTCGCTCATGTCGCCAAGTGGTGAATAGGGGGTTAGAGGCCTAACAGCCCCAACCGTTCATCCTAGATTGAGATAACTGTCCCTGCAACAAGTGGGAAGTCGAAAATCAACCCCCTCCAAATCAAAATTGTGCGGGAGATTTGGCTTCGGAGGATGGCCCGAATGCTTCCTGCGTTCGCCTCGGATGTCCGCCGTCGCCTTCGTAAATTGGTTGTGCGCCGTGGCCGATTGTTTATCGTGGCTGCCTAACGGCTGAATGGTGAAAACCTGCCGAAGCAGACCGCTATGGCATCTTTAAGACGAACCATCCTGAACAATTTACGCCGACTGTTGATCGGCCGAGGCTACAGGTTACAGCGAGCCCCCCGTTGCCTGTCAGTCCTCCCGAATGGCGATCTTCGAGTGTCGTTGGATCAGGTTTTAAGCGAGAGGATGCTTGAGCTCAATGATCCTTCCGACATGTTTTTTCTGCAAATTGGAGCGTTCGATGGGGTCTCGAACGATCCGATTCACCATCATGTGGTGAAGCATGGTTGGCGAGGAGTGTTAATTGAACCTCAGCCTTGGGCCTATGAGCGTCTGAAGGAGACTTACAAAGATTGTTCCGGTCTCGTGATCAGGAATGTAGCCATTTCAGATCAGGGATCCAAGCGAGAACTCTTCGTCTTAGACACTGAGAACCCAAAGGCGCCGCATTGGGCTGGGCAGGTCGCCTCGTTTGATCGGGCAACAATCACCAAGCATGCGGCTCTCGTTCCAGAGGCAAATGAAATCCAATCCATCGTTGTCGATGTCATGCCTTTAAAGGCGGTGATCTCAGAACATCAAGTGGAGCGAATTGATGTCCTTCAAATTGATACCGAAGGGTTTGATTTTGAGATCTTGAAGATGGTCGATTTTGAGGCCTTAGCACCGTTCGTGATTCACTACGAACACTGCCACCTCAATAAGGCCGATGCCGAAAAGTCGTTTCGGCTTCTGATTGAAAATGGTTATCAGGTTGCTGTTGGCGAAACCGATACCATCGCTCGGCTTACAATTCCGACTTAGCCAATGGCATCGAAACGAAGAGCGGCATTCATCAAGCTGGGTGAGTTCTCGCATATCAATGCGGGTATTCTTGGCGGCTTGAACCGAGTCTTTCCAGATGTCGACTTCGATGTCATTGATGTTCGCGACCACATTAATTTTAAGGCCTGGTCAAATGTTGCAGCGACCGCGTTGGAATATGCGCCAGAGCTTCTATTGCGCCGCCAGACGCCCGGCGACTGTCTTGAAAAGTCGGCATGGATCTTTCGGAAAATTCGAAGTCACATTGCCGGCTTAGTTTCGGATGCTAACTACGACTTCACTTTTCAGACTCAGTCTCGCTTTGATGCCAGATGTCCTGGGATTCCGCACTTCGTCTACACCGATCACACCCATCTGGCGAACTTGCTGTATCCTGATACCAGGCAGCGCGATCTCTTTCCAAGGCGCTGGATTCGTCGTGAAAAGGTGATCTATCAGAGGGCTTCGACCGTGTTCACAATGAGTAATCATGTCAGCCAGACCCTGAAAGAAAGCTACGGGCTTTCCGCTGACAAAGTGGAAAAAGTGTTCGCGGGGGCTAATATAGTGCCCAAGGCGGGCGTCCAAAATCGCTCATACGGTTCTCGGGAAATATTGTTTGTTGGTGTAGATTGGGAACGGAAAGGCGGGCCGCAGCTTGAGGCTGCCTTCATCCAACTTCTCAAAACGGTACCAGACGCCAAACTCGTTGTCGTCGGCTGTTCACCCGATTTGCGCCATGTTCCAAATACGCGGGTTGTTGGAAAAGTCCCATGCGAAGAAGTATCGGCCTATTTTTTGCAGGCAGATCTTTTTTGTCTACCGACGCGCGCTGAACCGTTTGGGATTGTCTTCCTCGAGGCGATGATGCACGGACTCCCGGTCGTTGCTACGGAAGTAGGGGCACTGCCTGACATCGTCGGATCCGATCAGAGGGGAACACTGTGCCAGATGGATGATATTGATGGTTTAACGGACGCGCTCAGAGAGTTTGTATCCAGCCCAGAGAAATGTGCATCGTATGGAGCCCACGGGGTTAAGGTCGCTAGCCAGCGATTCACTTGGGATGCGGTGGCGGAAAAAATGCGTGCTCGGATCGAAGAACAACTTGGATCTACTGCGAAATGCCACTCGGCTTGAGGAAGGAGTCTAATTCACAAAGGAATACCTGCAGCCCTATCGCTGAAGCTGGTTCTTCTCCGATTTTTCAATTTTGAAGAAAATTAGCAACTCAGACCGAGCCCTTGGGTTTCATGATCACATGAAGCGCTCAGCAACATACCTCGCAGTCGTGGCCGTCGCAGGATTCGGCCTTTCTCTTCCTGTTTTTGCAGATAATGATGCTAAGAAGGCACCGGTTCCTGGTGGCGATCCCAGCAGTTCCAAATTCGGTCCCGGTAAAGGAGCCGCGTCTGAAGGTCGCGGCGCAGGCGGTCCCGGAGGGGCAAAAGGTGGAGCCAAAGGTGGCGCGAGGGGTGGACAGCAACGCCCAGGAGGGGCAGAAGCTCTGAAGGAAACCGACACCGATGGCGACGGCAAAATCAGTAAGGAGGAGTTCATCGCGGCCAGCGCTAAACGCGCAGAGCGTATGTTTGATCATTTCGACGCCGACGATAGCGGCGACTTGGACTTGAAGGAGCTGGCAGCTATGCGCCAGCGCGCTCAGGGCGGACGTCCCGGCGGACCTCAGCGTCCAGGTCAGGGTGGGAGCGGAGAAGGCGAAAGGAAGCGCCCTCAGCGTCCCGGTGGAGGCGAGTAAGACGCCAGAACAAAACGTTTCAACGCAGGTTCCGGTTCAGTCCGGGCCTGCGTTTTTTTATCGAGTCCTTCAACCGGGTTGGAGCGCTTGAGAATTTATTTGCCTGCTTTTCTATTCGCCTTGACTAGTTCTCCATGAACGAGACTGAGGCACCTAAGAAAAAGAACGTTGGGAAAATCATTGGGTTCGGATGCCTTGCCCTCGCAGTGGCTGGGGTAATCGGATTCGGATGCCTAATTTTCGGTGTTACCAAATTGCTAAAATCCAACGCTCCTTATAAGGATTCAATTGCCGCAGCGCAGTCAAATCCGGATGTCATCGACGCCCTTGGAGAGCCGGTAAAGCCCGGATTTTTTCTGACGGGCAGCCTTAATATCAACAATGGAGTTGGCGACGTTTCTTTCCAGATCCCGGTTTCTGGCCCCAATGGAAGTGGCACGATTCTTGTGGAAGGAGACCGGCCCTCAGGATCCTCAAATTGGAATTACACGACTTGGGAGCTCGATGTCAAAGGCAGCTCGGATCCAATTCCTCTTAGCAAGTAGCTGTTTAAATTCTGCTCGCAGGAGCGGGTCGCGGGGCACATCGCCCCCGATGGCTATGACCTCGCCTCGCTGATAGAGGATCCCGATTATATCGACTCTCAGTTTGATTGCGTTTACACCGGAGTTGGCGCGATCCCATGGTTGCCTGACATCACGGGGTGGGGGAAAATTTTGGCCGGTTTTGTGAAGCCATGATGGCAATTTTACCTCCGTGATGGCCATCCGATGTTGGCGACGCTAGACGACGAACGTGATGACGAGCAACTCGTCGTTCGGTGGCCCTACTTTGCGACTGAAGAACCACAACGTTGGGAGGACGAAACAAGTTACTCAGGCTCCGCGACACTCCGAAACGAAGTCGACTACTCTTGGAACCATTCCATCGCTTCGGTGGTCATGGCGCTGATTGACGCGGGGCTCGTCATTGATGAACTGAGAGAAATCCGCCACCTCGATTGGCAGGCTTTTCCCTCAATGGAGAGCCCTCAATGGAGAGCGCTACGTCATGCCTGAAGATCAGCGAGACCTACTGCCGCTGCAGTTCTCTGTGCTAGCCCACAAGCCTGCTTAGCGCCGCGCTTTCTGCCGAGCCTGGTATTCGGCAACCTGATCCAAGCTCATCCGCCACTGCTCGAGAAAGAACTGGGCGAGTGCATCCCGCTCAGCTCCTTGCCGAATAAGAGGTTCTGACGAGACTGGCTTTCCTCTTGCTAGGGAATAGTCGCCGATTTTTTGGAGATAGTTGCGGCGCTCTTCGACGGCAATCAATAGGGGAGGCCAACCTGCTTTAAGCAACGGAAGGTTGGCGAGAAGTCGAGCCATTCGGCCGTTGCCATCGGCATAGGGATGAATCGCAGTGAAGCCGAGGTGAAGGTCGGTGTAGGCTTTAGCGAGACGTTTCTCCAGCTCATTCCGGGAGCGTATTGGTGCTTTACCAGATGCCTCGGCAAGAAGATCCAGCCATGCTTCGACAAGTCCTGAGACTTGATGGGGATCTGCATAGTCATGCCAACGACTTTGCCCGGCTGAGGTCAATGCGGTGGTTCCATTTTGCTCGATCTTCCACTCTCCAATTGGGGCAAGCGGATTCAAGGGAGCGCCTGACATGACGCAGCGATGGAGGCTATGCAGTTCGCGAATTCGGACGGTGTCGCCTCGATGAAGCCAGTTCTGAACAAGGTGAATCGCTTCAGCATGGCCATGAATTTCCTGGTGCTCCCGGAGACTCTTACCGCTGATCGTCAGCCCTTCCGTCAGGACAAATAGCGTATCGCCAGCGCTGATCGTATTGCCCTCGAGGGCTGTCGAGGTATGCGTCCAAACGGAACACAGTTCTCTAGAAAGTCCTTCGGCGAGATCGCGATCCAGTCCTTTTAGAAAACCCCAACTCTGGCGTTCAGTAGTAGCCTTTCCCAACCGCAGGGCTGTGGAGACTTGTTCGGTCGAGATTTTTAGCGCCTGCGACAGAGCCATAACGGTGGCCTTTCTAGCTCCTGATTGACCGTTCTCCAAGGAGCTTAGAGTCGCTTGCCGAATCCCAGCAGCTGAAGCCAACTCGGCCTGAGTGAATCCCGCAGCCTTTCTGAGTTGTCGGATCGTTTCCACCCGACAAGATAATTATACGGTTACGAAACCGCAACCGCATAATCTTCCGAGGTCATTGTTCGCGTGCTGGCGCGCAGCGCTAGCCACGATGTAGCGCTTCAGCAAGGTGCGCATGCTTTCGACCTTCTCCGGGTGTTCGGCGTAGAGGTTGTTGGACTGTCGCGGCTCATCCTTTAGATTGAAAAGGAGGCCGTCATGCCCTTTGCCGTAGGCTTCCAATCCGAAATGCTTCAGGTAGAATGCAGGTTCTTTGGGAGCACCCTTGGATGCGTCGATAGGAACCCAATCACCCTGACGTAGAGCGTATTGCCCGCTCGCGGAAAGTTGATCGTGCCATCGCCAAAATAGTAGTCGAACCCTTGGTCGATCGGCCCGCCAGGAAAGCGCTTAGTCCAGTCATAGGAGTCAGCCTTGACCCAATCTTTCTTCACCACCCTTGGCTTTCGAATGGCATCGAAATCCCAACCCAAATGCCATTTGCCAAAGCACCCCGTCCGGTAGCCTCTGGCCTGAAACATCTTGGCCAGAGTGAAGTCATCCGGCTTGAAGACCGTCCCATCAAACGCTCCAACGATGCCATGAAATCTGCGCCAGTGGTGTTGGCCAGTGACAAGTGCAAACCGGCTTGGTGTGCAGATCCCAGACGAACTGTGTCCATCTGTGAAGGTCATGCCCTCGGCCGCCAGTCGATCGAGATTCGGCGTCTGGATTGGCGCCTCTGCATTGCCGTAGGACACGTCGGCAACGCCCATATCGTCGGCGTAGAGAATAACGACATTCGGGAGCTGAGCTGCGATGAACGTTGTTGACCCTAAAAGCGTCAGAAGAGTTGCCACGAGGCAGAGTGATTTCTTCATAAGTAGTTCTACGCAAGGAATCGATCTATGCTTCCATCATTCAACATCGTTGTCCCAGTCCCCGTCCCGCAGGCTCTGGCGTCCGCGGCGCCGGTCTGCCCGATGTTGCATCTGACGAATTTGTTTCGGAGTCAGCTCTTCCTCGTCATCGCGCCCCTTCGATTTGCCGGCCATGATGCAGCCGATCGGTTCGATCTTGCCGACGACACTTGCCAAGTCGAATTCGGCGATCTGAGCGATGATTGTCTCGGGATCTTTGTAGCCGATCGGGGTTTCTGTGATGTCTGGCTTGCCTGAATACCAACGAACGTCGATGCCCGCAGTGGTTCGTTTCAAGGCGGCTTCTAACGATTCGCCACCTCGACGGGCTTTCCGACGCAAGTCCCTGAGGACACCAGTCCGTGACTGATTGCGACCAGCGCCGTGCGGGCTGAACCCGAGATGTTCGGGATTGTCGGCACCGAGGGTGAGTAGAATCGGTTGAGCCATGTTCAGAGGCACCAACCCGATTAGCGGGTTTTCGGATTCATCGTCGCGCCAAGCTGGAGTTGCGCCCTTTCCGTGAAGGTAGACGCCGTGGCGATGCCAAATGAAGTTGTGTGGATTCCAAGTCGACCATTCTGCTTGGGCACCTAGCCGATCGAGAAACCGGTTGTGGATGGACTGGTGATTCGCTTTCGTCCAGCGGGCTAAGTATTGAAGAGCCTCCCAGTAGGCTTCGCCGCGCGGGGTGTTTGGATCTAGCCAAGCTGCGGCATCGGGAATTCCACGGGCGACTTTCTTGGTGTGCTTGAGGGCGGCGTTTTGGCCGCGTTTAAAAACATGAGCGCCAAGCCCTCGACTTCCGTGGTGAGTAACGAGGACATGAAAATCACGATCCTTCAGGCGCTCTACAACCTCTCCATGACCGGCTTCAGTGAGCAGGCTAGCTTCGGCCTCACCAAGCCGGAAGCGGCCGAGAAACGCGAAATGGTTGCCGTCGCCTTGGTCAGCCATGTGGATCTTAGCATGGCGCTCTAGCCCTTTGAGAAACGGATTACTCCATACGGGTTCGCTGGTGACGGGGTGAGGCACGAGATCATTTTCAGGACGCCCTCCGGGCCCGAAGCGGGTGACCTCCATCAGTATGTCGAGCATGGCTGAGGAATCGTCGGAGTCCTTCGCTTCGAAAAACGTCGCCGCTACCGAGCAGCAAATATCAGAGCCGGTCGCAGACGGAATGATGGCATCGCGAACCGCCACGACTCCACCGACCGGGATCGCGGCTTCGGCAGGGCCAACCGGACATGCGTCAGGCATTAGAGCCCCGCGTTCGACATTCGGAACACGAAGTAGCTGAGACATCGCGCGCTCCACCGAAGCTAGATTATCGGTGGCGATCTGGTTTTCGGGATCGGCCGAAATCGCACGACTACAAGGCGCAGGTTCCTCGCGACGCCGAAGCTTTCCTCCGTCGCCTCCGAATTTTCGGCGCAAAAGTTTCAGAGCGTAGTCGCGATCTGCAACGCCGCGGGACTCAAGTTGATCGAGTTCGGCTCGCGCTAGCTCCAGACTACCATTGGCGGCAGTCCAGCCCTCGGCGGCCAACTCGTCATCAGTTAAAATAGACAAGATGGAATCGGGTGGGTGTTTGCGGCGGCCCGAAGGATCATACCCGATTTTTTAGAAAACGTCTGATTTATTCTCTGCGTTGATAGCCAGACCTCTCTTGAAGGCTGTCCGAGCTGCGCAGGAGCAGTTTTCGATTTTAGCTCTGGAGCCTCGACGGCGGTTTTTAACTCAGCTCGCTATTTCGCTAATTTTGGAAGTCTCGAACCGGTCTCCTCAAGTAGTTGGCTGAGTTTCTTGTTCAATTCTTCGACTTTTTCGGGCATGCTCGCTGAGAGGTCTCTGGCCTCGCTCAGATCGTTCTCGAGATCATAAAGCTCGAACTCTTTGTCGCCAGCGTAGCGCTTGAGCAATTTCCACTTCCCGTCGCGAATGATCGAGTATGGGAGAATGCCGCCGCGATAGTGTGGAAAATGCCAAAGTAGCGAACGTTCCAAGAGATCGCCGCCAGCCAGCAAAGGGCGAAGGTCGACCCCATCGGTAATGTGATCTGCGGGCAAATCGACATCGGCTGCCGAACAAATCGTCGGAAAGAGATCAGGGCTGATGGCTGGGGTCTCCGTGGTCGCTCCTGGAGTCGTAACACCGGGCCATCGGATGATTAGAGGCACACGTATTCCGCCTTCGTAGGGGTGACCTTTGCCCTGACGGAGCGGCGCGCACTCGGTCGGGGATCCATTGCTATCAAGCCCGCCATTATCGGAGGTAAAGATCACAATAGTACGTTTTGAAACATCGATTTCTTCTAGTTTTTGAAGCACTTTACCGACCGCATCATCGAGACTAGCGACCATTCCAGCATACTTCGCATTCTTCTTTCTAGGGAAGCGGGCGGTTTGGTCATTCTTGGATTGGATAGGTGTATGCACTGTATAGGTCGACATTTGCAAAAAGAAGGGCTGTTCGCGGCCAAATTCCTCGATGAACGAAATAGCCTCATCTGCCTCTCGGTCAGTGAGATACTCTCCCTTTTTACGTCCAGGAAGGTTATAGATGCCCTGCTTGAGTTTCGGGTTCGTATAGGGATCAAAGTAGCTTGGCGGCTGACCGTAGTCACAGCCCCCGTAATTGAAGTCATAGCCCTGATGTTCTGGGTAGTATGGATCGTATCCGAGGTGCCATTTTCCGATGTAGCAGGTCTTGTAACCTTTCGACTTCAGCGCTTCGGCGATCGTGAAATGTTCCTTCGGTAGAAAGAACGGGTTCTTGGGACAGAGCAGACCGTCTTTTCCCGCAGCGCCGTAGCCTTGGTCAAACGGCGTATCGAGACCGCCCTTACCACCTTGAAACCGCGCTCGAATCCAGTCGGTGATTCCGATGCGCGAGGGATACTTGCCAGTGACGACGCTGGCACGAGTCGGTGAGCAAACGGCGGAGGCTGCATAGCCGTTAGTGAACCGAACTCCCGAAGCGGCTAGCGCATCAATATGCGGCGTCTCGTAGTAATCAGCATCGTAGCAGCCGAGATCTTTCCAGCCTAGGTCATCGATCAGGAACAAGACCACGTTCGGTGGTTCTGCGGCCAATGAAACGGATGGCAGCGTTAAAGCGAGAGCAACCGATCCAATTTTTGCGACATCGATCAACGACTGGAAATAACGGAACATGTGCACAGAACGGCGTCGGACGGAATCGAATTTCAAGCATCCTAGAACTTGTTGAGATTCTTCAGCCGAAATCGGAATCCTGATGTTGCGTGATCGGTTTTTGTGGCTACGATGCCTCTCCCGTTGCTCACGTGGCGGAATTGGTAGACGCGCATGATTCAGGTTCATGTGGGGTAACCCGTGAAGGTTCGAGTCCTTTCGTGAGTATTATTTTAACTCCATCCTAAAACAGCTAGAGCGTGCAGGATCCCGAGTTTGTTCATGGCGCCTTCGCGAAAATCGCGGGGCGTTACGTCGTTACCAATCATGTGCTTAGCTTGGGAATCGATATTCTCTGGCGGAAGGAAGTGGCCAAGATCGTAGCTGGCTATCACCCTGAATCGGTATTGGATTTAGCGACTGGTAGTGGTGACTTGGCCGAAGCGGTGGCTCACGCTAGCCCAGATGCTAGGGTTGTCGGTGCCGACTTTTGTGAGCCGATGCTCGAGGAAGCCAGGCGAAAGGGGTTACCTGAACTGGTAGTCGCCGATGGAACGGATCTGTTTTTCGATACCGATTCTTTTGATGCGCTGACCGTCGGGTTCGGCCTGCGCAACATGTCGTGCTGGCCAACGGCATTGAAGGAAATGCGCCGTGTAGTTCGGCCGGGAGGTCCAGTCGTCGTACTCGATTTCTCAATTCCTAAGCCGCCGCTTTCGGTTTTTTACCGCTCCTATCTCCACAATGTCATGCCACGAGTGGCTGGTGTGTTGACGGGGCAGCGCGAAGCTTATCAATACCTGTCTGGTTCGATCGAAAAATTTCCATCGGGGGACGCTATGCTCGAACTGTTTGCTGACTGTGGGCTCAGGGATGCTTATCACCGCCCTCTGTCTGGTGGGATCGCGGCAATTTATGTCGGGATCGCCTAGGGAGCTGAGGGTGCCTTGTCAGACTTACGGTTCGATCCCGAACTCGCTGAGCCTGACGCTCTGAAAAACAAGGTCGGCTCTCGATGATTCGTAGAGAATCCCAATCGTTTCTGGATTGATCATCACGAGCGAACTGTAGGCACCCCCGGCAGCATCGAGCAGGATTTGCAGGTCGGTAGGCCAAGTCTCTCCCGCATCAATACTGAGTTTAATGGTCATGTATTTGCGCTGCGTCTTGCTGTTCGGATTGGAGAAAATCAGCAGGTCTTGGCCTCGGGATGTCCGGTGAGAAATGAGACTGGCCATGCAAACCGGCTCGGGAAGCGCACCGTGATCTGTGGAGTGAATCTTCCAGGTTTTACCGCGGTCTCGGGTAGTTGATATGGCTCTACCATTGGTTGCTGATTTATCGCCACGGTTCCGATTGTCTCGCATATTGAGCATCAACTGTCCATTGGGCAGCATCGCGACCGCACATTCAGTGGTATTGCTCCGGGCTGCGTTAGACACGTTCCAAGTCCGTCCATGGTCGCGACTGGTGATGATGTTTGAAAACGGAACACCATTTTCGTCACGGCCCTGAGTTGGGATAACCAATGACCCGTCGGGCAAGCAAATTCCATTCCCTGGTGCTGGAGCAAAAAGATACCACTTCGGATCTTTAAGCCGTTTTGTCCAGTTTTCGGGTTTTGACCAGGTGATCCCGTCATCCTTGGAGCGCACGACCATGAACTGAGTCGACTTGCCAATCGCGTGGCCAGGTTCGGAGCCATCACGGACCCATTGATGCGTGCCGGGTTTTCCATGTGTCCAACAAGCGGAGACGAAGATTTCTCCGGTTTTCGTGTCGACTAGAATGTTGGCGTCAGAGCAGCCGTTTTGGTTTTCAGGAAGCCCACCATGTTCGCCCATATCCATGATCGGAGTAGGGGCTTCCCATGTCTTTCCGCCGTCAGTCGATCTCGAAAGGCCGATGTCCATGTGCCCCTGAAGGTCTCGACGGCTGTCGTAACGCATATCATAGACCGCCAACAAAGTTCCGGCGTTTGTCTTGGCAAGTCCAGGAATCCTGAAGGTGTGGCAGTCGTGATCGCCCTGTTTGTGAATCACTACGAATGGGCGGGTGACGTGATCGAGCTTTTCAAGATCACCCACCAAACTGGCTGAGATTATATCAATCTGATTTCGGTGAGGCCGAAACGCGATCATTCCCAAAGCATCCGGCGTCTTGGCCAATTCATGGATTTTTCGGCCATTGATTGAGATCTTCACCGCGCCATCAGCGCCCCGATGAGCGGTAAACTGAAACGGCTTACCTGCTGCGATATGATCCCGATTCGGTCCAAGAAAAATCGGCTTGTCGCCAATCTCCGACCCCTCGATAAATAGCTGACCGTCCCGACTGTCGAAACCGAAGTTGATGCCGTCTCCCAGCATTACTGACGCACCCGTACCATCGAGCAGGGCCAGTTGAATTTCTGCATTGAGGTCGAAAGCACCGCTCAGCACACCCGCACCGCAGGTCACAAGTTCGGTCGCTCCACGGATCGACTGGGAAAGTTCCCAGCTGCTGGTTCTTTTTACTAGGTCTGCCTTGTTGGAATCCTTAGCGTGAAGGGTAGGGGAGATAGAGAAAGCCGTCGCGAGCACAAGCCAAGCACCTAAGACAATCCGTTCCCTCAACATGATGTATCCTACAATTGTCCCAGCGCGACCGAATGCAAGAACGGACGGCAGGCGCAACCTTGATCAGATTTGAAAAGGCAGAAATGCAGTCTTGGGATATCCGACCGCGTTCTTGATCGTGCCCTTGCTAAGAACCCTCTCCCCGCAACCTGCGACGATGATTAAGCCAAGCGTCGCGGTGATGGAGAACCCAATCCGTCAATGCCTTCTCAAACCCAATATCTCCACCATCCTGCTCACTGAGCAGCCACTTGTGCTTGAGAATTTCCTCCCGCTCCGCAAGAAATTCGCGATAGAACAGAGGAGTGTTAAGGGTTTTGGTGCCCATGGTACCGGACGCATAGCGTCTCCGTAATCCCATCGGAACGCAAGTTAAGTTTCCAACAATCGGATCAAACGCGAAACCGATCGTTCTTGGCCTTGTCATCGGAGTCGGCATGGGCTTTTCTGATGAAGGTTACGGCTTAGCTTGTAACCTGATCTTTCGAATATTTGTGTTTTATATAAGAATTTTGAAATGAACGATTTAATCACGTTCACACGATATATTAGTAAATAATTATTCACTTATTGTTGATGGCAGGCTACCAAACATCCTATGCGCACGGCGAGATTCTCAAGCAGCGCCATCGTTTTGAAGAGGCCATCGCAGCGTTTTATGAAGCGCTAGGTCACCGTCCGAATGATCCTTGGGCTCTAGCTGAAATAGCCATCTGCCAGAGCCACATCCCAGGTGGAGAATTGATGGCCTGCGACACCATGAACGAGGCGATTTCGAATGACCCGCAATGTGCCTATTTTCATGGCCAGAAGGCATGGTTGCTTTGTCGCGCAGGCCGACCAGTGGAAGCTGGTAACTTCGCACAATCTTGCATTGATTTGGAACCGGGAGATCCGCTAGGGCACACCATGATGGCCATGGTTGAGTGTGACAAGGAGGCTTGGGTGAGCGCAGAACACCATGCGAGAGAAGCCTTGGCGCTGAATTCTGACAGTCCGGGACCCCCCAATTTTCTCTGTCAGGCACTGTACGAGCAGGGAAAAATCACAGAGGCTGCTGAGATTGCGACCAGCCAACTAGCGCGATCCCCAGAGAATGCGTACGCTCATTACAACGCCGGATTCACAGCCCTTGCTCAAGGAGAACAAGAGAGCGCCGAAGGTCATTTCTTTGAATCCCTGAGGATCGATCCGCAGTTCGAACACGCAAGATTCGGTATGCTCGAAGCCGTCAGGGCGAGATCGGGACTCTACCGAAAATTCCTCAAGATCTACTTTAAGCTTAGAAGCAAGAACAGTTGGGTCTTCGCGCCAATCACCAATCTGACCGGAACCAGCATTCAAGCCGTTGCCACATTGCTAATGTATCGAGATCCTCTCTTCCGAGCTGCCTTGGACACGAACGACAAATTAATGGCGATCCTCGGGGGAGGCTGCCTGCTGCTCGCGGTGCCGATTGGCATCCTCGCATTGGTCCTTGGTAGTCCCTTATTCGCAAAGGTGGTGGCTGTCTGCCTAGCGCTTGGTCTGTATATCGCCGCAACCTTCAGCGATGAACTCCCTGATCGCCTTAAAATGTAGAGCGTAGCTGTTGTGCGGCCAATAGCATTCACGACAACATAACTTCATACAATATATGTAATCGAAAATAACAAGGTAGTGGGTCAGATGCGATTTAGTCAGTATAATTCCCGTCATCCAACTCGTAGCGGATTCCCTCTTTCCGCACGCGTGGATTAGGTCCGCCGCTCTCAGGGTCGTGATACCATGGAGTCATCACCCGCTGCAGGAATGACTTTGGATTGATCCGAGGCTTCTGCATACGCTCAGCGAACGCGGCGTTTCTTTCGGATAACCTTCGGGGATGGGTTCGAACATTCCCTGCAGACTACTTTAAGGAGCTTTGTCGGCTACGAGGTGTTGAGCTGCGGGATGACATGAAGCTACCCCAGTATTTCGGCAAACTGACTAATAATCTTGTCTATCGGAGGATAGCTCCTGGTCTCTTGCGAAAGCTAAAAGAGCGGCGCGAAGAGATGGGAAGCAAAAGCAACAAGCTGCACTCGTGGCTCAGTGAGGACGTTGGTCTGAGGGGGGCGCTAGTCCACCTTGGCCTCGTGGTGGGCATCATGAAGATCCACACAGACTACGATGAATT
>ENA-ORXR01001061-ORXR01001061.1-marine-metagenome-genome-assembly--contig:-NODE-1061-length-31107-cov-19.161714_pt1 | contig 31107 bp, 46 predicted proteins | sample MGYA00237866_ERZ511479 | MGnify/ENA metagenome assembly ERZ511479
GACGGGGTTCCCGGATGGCCCGCGGATCCCGCGTCGGCGGCCGCATGGCTGAGGAAACAGGTACGCTCGCGTCGGGCGCGGCCACCGAGGTGCCGCCGGCCCCCGCCCCGGATGCGCACCCCGTGGCGGCCGGGTCTGCCGGGATGCCATCCCCACCACACCACGGCCGGGGGGCGGAGTGGCCCAGAGCTAGAACCGACGCGGCGACCAGCAGCACCGAAGGGGGGGCCGGAGCGGCCCCGGGCGGAGCCTGGGCTGGGGCCTCGTCCAGGACCCCAGACGACGCGCGGCGGTCCCCCCCCGGTCGCGCGAGGACGCGGGGGCAGAAGGCGGGCGCCGGCGGGAGACCCGCCGCGGCTCTCCGCTCGCGGATCTGATGCAGGCGGCTCGCCGTGATGATACAGTGCCGGTGCTTCTTGAGGCGGACAACGTCGGTGGGAAGCCCACTAAGGGGGCTGCCCCTTACACGTTCCCCTGAGCGTGGCAGGGGCGCGCGGCGTCATCGTCCCCCGCGGTCCACTCCTCGGATGAGCTCCCGCCCTCGTCGGCTGCGGCGTCCGGGTGCGCCCGATCTTCCGTGTCCACGGCGTGGACGAGAGCGGCTGTACCCGGCGGAGCGGACCCTGTGGCGGCCACGGCCGGCGGCGAGGGCGCGACCAGCGGTCCCGAGCGCAGAGTCAGAAGCGGTGGCGGCGCAGGGCCCCGCCCGCTTCGGTGTGCCGCGACGGCCTCGCGCAGAGCCTGTCCGTGCGCCTGGACCTCGGGGAACTGGGCAGGGCACTCCCACAACCAGGGCCCCAAATGGCCACAAAAAGAGCAGGCTCCCCGCCGCCGCGACGCTGGTGTAGACTCGGGCGCACCGGCCCCTCCCGTGCCGCGTGACGCGGGTGCCTCGCCGCGCGGGAACCGAGAAGGGCGGTCTGAGTACGGGAACACGGTGCCTGCACGCGGCGGGACCGGGGTACCCCGGTCGAGGGTGCCGCGCACGCGGCCCACCCCTGTGCGGACGGTGTACATCTCGGGGCGTCCTCCCCGCGCGGGTTCTTGTTGCCACACCGACGCAAGCGGAAGAATGTCGACCGGTGGTACCGGGGCGGCATCTAGCGACTTGTGTTCGGAGGCGCCACCGACGCGGCCAGGACGGCGGCCCACTTGGCCCGTTCCGCCTCCGTACCGTAATCCGTGATGGCCAGGGCCGCGGCTGTGGAGGCGGCCCCCACGGGGAGGTCCTCCGACGCCGCTGTCTGGGCTCGCCGGGGCTCCCGCTCTTCGCCCGCAGCGGACCTGGAGGTACTCCCCTTGGGCATCTCCTGGCTCTTGACCCCCCGGGCCTCACGTGTGGCGGCGCCCGTCTTGGAAAGGAACTTGCGCAGCTTGGGGAAGGTCCGGCCCTATGTGCTGAAGTTCCGGCCCAGCGCCCGGACCTCCCACCCGACTCCCTTGAGTAGAATACTCTTGCGTTCGATCTCTTGCAGAACCGAGCCCAGGGCGCGGCTCGGATCGAGGATGCGGGTCGCAAACTCTTGCTCGTTCTCCCCCTTCTCTTGGCACGCTTGCATGAGCGACTGCAGGTGGTCAACAAGGTCGTCCCCATAGAGGTACTGGTTGAGTTGAGCGCGGACCGCGCGCTTGTACATGAGCTGCCGCGAGGCGTGGGTGTCCTTTGCGCGCTGCAGCGCCCCAAGCACCTCGCTCGTGACGAAGTACAGAAGCAGTGTCACTTCCGTTCCCTCGTTCAGGCCGCTGCCGTCACAGGCCGTCTCGAAGTTCCCGAGGATCGCCACCAGCCCCAGCGGGGTGTAGCCCGCGAACTGCCGCGTGGTGTGCATTAAAGCCTTGATGTCCGTGCGGATGCCGTGGACGGAGTTGCCGCCTGGGAGGTGCAAGCGTCCCTCTCGATGTGCGAGCCGGCACCGCTTCCGTGCCAGGAGCCCCTTGAAGCGGGAGTCCACTACGGTGTCTTTCCGCTGCTCCCGTCGGAAAGCGCGCAGGGCCTCCTGCACCAGGGCGCGCTGCGGGCGCTTGTAGGTCCGTCGTCGACGGCTAATCGCCTCTTGGTGGCTACGGCTGCCGGCGGATGAGGTCTAGCTGCCGCTGCTCTTCGTCGAGTCCGCTCCACTGGGGTCGGAGGACGCGCCAGACGAGGTATGCTTGCTCTCAGTCAACGGGGAGGGCCCTGAGGATGGGGGCGACTTGTCCCATCGTGAGTGGCGCTGTCGACGCTGCTCCCGGCGGGCCCATTCTCTCGGGGACCTGCGCGCGGTGGCCTGCCGGGATCGCGACCGTGTAGGCCGCTCGGCACGGATGGCGGACACCGGCAGGGCAGAAGCCGTTGCGACACGGCCCTCACTCATGGATGTCCCTCCGTGTGTGTCCGTGCCATGCCCCGGAGCGACCATTTCGCCCGCGCTCGCCGACCTCGGGAAAGGCCCCTGGGCCTCCGCGGGCGCCGAGGCGAAGGCCGCACTACGCCCCGGGATCAGCGTTCCATCTGAAGCCGCGGTGGACGCCTCCTCCGCGGCGTCTCGGAACACTTGGGCCAGGTGGCGTAGGCGTCCGGTGTCGGCCGCTGACCGCGACATCCTGTGGGTGGCCCCACCACCGACCCCGTGTGGACTGGGCCCCGCGCCACCCGCCGACGACGGCGCGTCCAGGGACCAGTGGTCCCGGTGGCACGCTGCCACTGGGCCCGGGCCACGTCCTCCTGGGTGGCCCCGAACGTTCTTTGTAAATCCCGGCGCCGTCGCTCCTCCTCCTTCAGCGACAGCGCATCCACTGATCGGCTCGATCCCAAGCCGGCGGGGATCCCGCCAACCATGGTCCCCGACAAGCTGCCTACTGCGTTCAAGCGGGGCAGGCCAAAGGGCGGCGCCTGGTCCGGGCGCTGGCCGTCCAGGGGCGAGGGGTGAGCCCCTACGCCCCCACGCTGGGACTCCGCAAGCATAGACGTCCGTCCCGCGCCGGGATGAGGACGAGCCTCGAAGGTCTGCGTGAGACCGGGGTCCTCGGGCGGGGAGTTCGACTCACCCGCCACCGTACTACCGCCGCCATCCGGGACCGCCCTTCCACACCCAACGAGGGCCACGGCACCCAACGCCCGCGTCGTCCCGGGTTCTTCCGCCGGTGGCGCGTTCGTCACTCGGCTAGTGCCGGGCATCTCAAACGGAGGAGCGCCCCCGTCTAGCGGGGAAGATGAGGAAGATCCACGAGCCATGGACGCGGGGCCCGCGTATCGATTGGTTTTCCTCGGTAACCGCACCGCAATACAACCAACGAGGGTCCCCCGACCTTGATACCGAAAGAGGTGTCACTCCGCACCACGCACCGCGTGCGTGCAGCGGGTCTCATCCGGAGCGCTGAATGTAGTACCACGATCAGGGGGGTTACCTCAGTAGGAGGGCGGTCATGGCCGACTAGGCCGCTCGCGCGACACCCGCTATGGGACTCGAGGTCCAAAAAGTCGGGCCGATCGAAACGCCAAGACATGAAGACACGGTTTACTTGCCGGCGAAGACGGTGCCTCCCACCGTCGTCGCCCTTCGTCCTGAGAGGGCGGAAACCGTTGACCGGACACAATTCCCCGATAAGAAATTGACCCGGGCAGTCACCAACCAATGCGGATAATTCCGTCCATGCATATCAAGTCCCGCGAAGCGATCATTGCAGACGAGGGGGAGTGACCGTTTCGCGCGCATCGCGCTGCAACCGCCGCGTGGCGCCCGGTCGGCTGTCGCCTCCCGCGCCCTCTGGCCGCGGCAACCCGGCCCCACGTGGCGCCCTCCCGTCGGGTGTGGTGGCCGGGTGCGTTTCTTCGGCGGCTCGCACCCGCGCGCGGGCGGGCCCGCCGTCCCCGTGCCCTTGCCACCATTCCGTCCGCGCCAGCCGTCGTCGGCGTCGCCAACCCCCGCCGGCCGTCGCGCCCCCGGCGCCCCACCGGCGGCGCCTCCATCGGCGACGGGGTCCCGTAGTACTACATGGAGCTTGCCTCCAGCAGATCGCATTCTTTCTTGCCGCTTGATCCGCTCTTCTTGGCACGGAGCACGCTTCCTAGGCGAGCGATTGAGATCTTCTTTTGTATCCTAGCCAGAAGTGCGGAAAAAGGAGGGGCTGATGTTGTTTTCCGGGGCTTATGGGCACATGTGAGCAATCGGCAGCTCAAGTTCAGTCGCAGGCGAGCATCTGATTGGTGGAGGGAGTCCGTCCGCAAGTCAGTCTCGGTCCCCCAAGACAAAAATCGGGAATCAGCAATATCATAATCACATTGGTTTCTGAACGTTAATTGTACTGCAACGGAATCAGAAGCACTAGATGAACTGATGCACCGGGCAGGTACTGCACCGTTGGATTCTTGCTATATGTGATGGATAAACGACATAGGTAGGAGTCGGTATCCCGATCGATATTCGGTATCCCCAAGTAACGCATCGATCGGTAAACGTCTGTACGGTTTTTGTACGACTTTTGAAACATGAGCAGGCCCGACACATGCCGCGCAGCCAGCTGGTCAGATTGAATTAACTTCAGTCGCCAACCAGACAGACAAGCAAGCCAGTACAAGAAGTACAAAACGGACGCCACAAGGAACCCATGTGTCGCTTGCGGACGATACGGCTCCAGTTCAGCTGGCCCAGTGGCCACACCAAAGGTACGAAAGACCATGAGTGGGCCGACCTCCGTACATTTTCCGGCACCTCAGGCACTCGCAGCGAGACAACAGGCCTTCGTGCCAAACTTCCAGCTCGCTCTGTTGCAGTGCCGTACTCCCTTGCCACTACCGACCAACTAGCGTCGCTTTGTGTAGTGGAGGGCCAGAAGCCCACTTCCAGCGCAGAACTACTCGGATCACAGTCGCGCTGACTCTTCCCAGTGCGCGGCCGTCGTTCATAGAACTACTGCATCGTCTAGTGCATGGCGTGTCTTCGCACGTGGGAGATTTGTTGAAGCCATGTCGAAAGGAGTCTTCCAAGCTATTGCAGTCTGCCGGGTTTTGTCGGTCCAGCACGGAACAGAAAAAAATGCCGAACTTTGTTTTTTAGAAATAAGTGTTTGGCTGTTGCGTAAAGTCCACTCGTTGAACCAATCATTATTTTCGTGCTGTAAAACGTGAATCGTTCGTGGACGATACCGTGATCCAGCGTCGCCGGTGCCGTCCTCCGACGTCGGCTGCTCCATCGTGCCCTCCCATCGCGACGACATCTGCTCCCCTCCATTCTTCCACACACGCCCAGCGCAACCGACTATCATGCCTTCCAGTGCCGCAGGCGTGGAGTCAGCCGGTGCGGCTCCTGGTACAGGTACGCGCATACTTGTGATATAATGAGTGCGTCACTAGAGTTGGTCAGGAGGATTCGTGCCTACGTATAGCTGTGCGGGAGCGGGTCGCGTGGGCCCACAGATGAAGCAGACCTCCATTATGAGAAGGGACTGGCTCTGTCCGATTCCCAGCATCGTGGTTTAACTTTTTCAGGTGGATGGGGGTCATGGACACCTGATACCCTCTGCTACAGTAGGCACGGGTGCCCAGCGGTGTGGTCTGTTCCTTCTCCCCAGGTGGAGAGCTCCCCGCTGTCCAGTTAGTCTCCAGGTCAACATCAAGCACACGTGCCAAATACCTTCATGTTGCCCATGATCGGCCACATATGTTGTATGCGACGAGGGCGGGCATCAGCCGGACAACGTGGACATGAAGATCGTTCGAGGCGAGGCGCCGTGGTGGACGTGCCCCTCCTTTGCCATGTCAGAGAAGCAAGCTCGTTTGCAGCCGAGTATCCGCCACCTCCCTCCCACCGAGCGCAGCAAGAAGGCAGCGGCGAAGCGGCAAAAACGCAAGCTTGCAGAGATCGTCCCAGAGGACGGCGAGAGATTTCGGGCGCACGTGGCGCGGTCGAATTTCATCGACTTTTCGGGGCTGGGCAGAGAGGCGACCTTCCCAGTTGCTCGAATGGCGGGGGGCGTGGCCGTAGCCCTGCAGGACGAAGGGGCTCCCCGGCCAGCGGCGCACTAGATGGAAGCGTTTGCGTCCGAGTTTACTACTCAGCAGCCCGGTGGCAGATGTCAGACCATTTTGGGGCCTGTTGCGGCGGCAGTGGAGGCGGGTCGGGCCAAAGAGACGGTGATCGACGCTTTGAAAAAGGCTCTAACAGAGGTGCCTATGTACACTGCCAAAACGCGATCGGGCGCCCGGCGACGCAACTAGGACGCGTGTCTGAGCGGCGGCCGCTCGAGTTCTCCTGAGGAGGTGCTGCGCAGCGCCAACGCCTTTTTCAACTACAAAGGTAGGGACGTGAAACGCGCCCTGCAGCGGTACGGCGCGCTCCAAGACGCACCGGAGCACTTGTTAGTCAAAGCTGCGATGACCATGTTTGTTGGACAGGGGTTTGTGTATGTGGGTACATCCATGACCTCTGGGGAGTTTACATGCGCGCAGGTGTGCGCGGCGCTCGTGGTGTGTGCGGAGAGCGTCGGTTTGAGTTTTCCAGGTGTGTGTGCTTCGATGCGTCAGTTCATCGTCGAGCTCCGGCGTGGGGATGATGACCCGCAGAGCTTTTTTTACGGACCTAACCGTGACACAGCCCGCCCATCCCTCGGAAACCTCTGAGCCGTGTGATAGAACTTCACTTGACCACTGGTCCCAACAAAGTGTCTCGATTCCGGTGAGCACCATAAAAGCACGGGAAGTCCTCAGAGTCGTTTTCTGACAGCAAAAATGTGCTCAGCGGCCCTGCCGAACCAGGTGTAGTGTATGAGGAGCTCCCAGTTCGGTGTGCTTCATGCCACCGCACACATTCTCACGCCTTGGCAGCGGTCACGGCGGGGGGGCGGAAAAAGCCGCGACCCGTTTCTCGGGCTGAAGGGGTCGTTTTGCTGTGCTCTCGCTGGAAGCGTGCTGCGCTCTGCATGTCTACGCTCAAACCGCACATTCGGGCTCCCGGCCGCTACGCCAAACATATGTGATTCATGGGCCCCCCTGTCGTATTCTCTTTCCAGTGAGGGCCATAAGAGCTCGGTACGGGCTGAGAGTTTTGTTCTGAAAGCGGGATCGTGGTCAGCGGCCCTTATTCACCCGGTGAAGTGTAAGGAGAGTACCCAGTTTGGTTTTTCTCATGCATCCGCGCACGCGCCAGCACCTTGGCAGCAGTCCAGGAGCAAGTGCTAAATTTGCAACGGGTCCCTTTTGCGCTTGCGGGACAGTGATGACCGATTGCTGATATGTTGGTGTTCTGGGTCAGCGATTCTACTTGGCGAGCCTTCGTCGTCGCAGGTGACATCCGTGGATATGGGGAATGCGTTACAATTTGTAGCACATAGAGATGTTAGTGCCTCACAGCAGCGCGAACAAGCGCACGGCACATGTTCCTGGTGATTTGCAGTAGCATGCTCTCTATTTTTGTCATCGGCCACGCGTTAAAAAATTCTGATGTGGATCAGCGCCGGATCGAGCTGCTGCACACAAAAAATACATCCTCCATAGGGTAGAATTCCAGGGGGTATGCGGGAAAGAACAGAAGAAAAACGCTGGCAGCCGTCACACCTTCCGGGGTCACTTCGTTCTGGATACGGGCATTGTCGAGCGCCAGCACGCACACTGGCGGTTGGACATCCCAACCCCCCACTACATACGCCGCCATTCCGGGGAACACAAGGGTAGTACAGAAAATGAGGAAGTCAGCAAACGTCTGCCCCAGAGATGGGCGAGTGATGAGCCCGTCGAGCTCGCGGTCGTGAGCCATGGCAGCAGAAAAACTGGTCCTGGTCGATGCGGACGACGGCACGTAATGCTCATTCCGCGCGCCACGCACCGACCGCGCCCACCGAAGCCCTGCTGCACGCCCCACCCAATGAGCTTTGTGTAGATGGATGCAGCAGCTCGGAGTGATCCGCCATTAGGAAGCCACAGAAGCAACCCTCTGGGCCTCGCTTCGCGAAAAAACAGCCTTCTCGGTCATCCTGCGCGTGTACCCCATCGCGGCCAAGATTCTCCGCTTGACGTCGGAAACATCTGCCCGGCGCCGTCCACGCCCACCGTCAGCGCGTTCACCGCCTTTGCCACATTGTCCATGAAGATCTCGGGCTGCTCGTGGACAGCTGAGAGGACTGCATCCCGCACCGTCGGTTCCTCCTCCACGTGGTTCACGCGTCGAATTCGTTGCCCGGGGTCATGATAAAACTCTCCACCACTGCACCAGTGCCATGAAGTAGCGTACGAAAAGCCGCGCCGACCACTCAGAAAGCCTCAAGGAAAGCGCGGCATCCAAAACGCTCGCATTTTCAAGGCACACCATACGCACGAGGTGCTCTTGGACCTCGGATGGGAACATGCCGAACGCGGGGTGGAGACAAAACGCAGGGGGTGGAATAGAGGGCTACGAGAGCAAGGAGAAAAGTGTGGTGGAGAGAGTGACAGGAAGGCCGACTCGCGCTTGGGGCACCAGACGCAGAGGAAAGTGACAGCCAAGAGAACGGGGCAGTTGAAACAGGGACCGGGCGAGCGAAAGAGCGCGAGCTGGGAAGAGGTGAAAGCACAGACTGGCATGGCGATGTCAAACGCAGCTGAATACCCCCACAAGGTCGATCCCACCGGCCTTTCCCAGCAGCCCGTCCTGTTATCGGGTCTCTTGCTGTGGACAAACTGTCAAGTTTCTGCTTTCTTGCTCGATCCCCGGTGGTTCTGCCACAAATACCGGCTGAAGCCGGAAACAGAGCGTCGAAGGACTGCACGGGGGATATGGCGGTCTGTCATAAAACTCCAAGAGGCCTTTTTTCGACTTCTTCAGCGAAAAGAAGGGCCATTACAGAACAGCTGGTGCTCCGGTTTCACATCGAGGGGCCCGAAAGACACAAAACAGACATATTTGACATCATTTACCGCATGAAACTGCCTTTGAGTAGTGGCCTCGGCGGGTGACAGAAGAACTTTACAGTTCGTGGCTGAGCTTTCATTATGGTCACAATTTTCCTGAGAATTGCGTTTCGTTCTGGACTGGCAAAATTGAGCAGACTGCAATATCACGGATTAAGCACGGTCTCGGTCATGACCCTGCTTGCGTGGGGTGCCAAGGCGAGACATGAGTAGGGACCGAGTCCAAAGGTGGCCATTTAAGCTTTAAACAAGGTGCAAACAGAGTGCAGCTCATAAAAAGTATCCCGCAATATTGGATCGCATGCGAAAGCTCAGATACCGAGATCCCACACAGAATTGGTGAGTCTGTATATTGGAAGAGAGGAGATTTCCAACATTGCAACATTCGGCGAATACCGACCTTAGCCGAGGGCGTTTCTTACTGACAGTCAAGACCCTCGATCAAGAAAGAAGGGTCGTTGAAGAACGGACTCCATCATGTAGCCCCTTTGGAACAGTCGTTTTTCCATTACTAGTTGAACTTGTTTCTTGCTCAGGATCTTCTTAACGAAGCTGATTCCGAACAGAGCTGCTCATCACAGAGCGCGGACTGGCGCAACGCGCGACTTGCATGGGAGCACTGCATTTTCGTTAAATGAGCGCCTGGAGCGCACATGTGTCCTGCGGCCGAGCGGTGGATGTCGGATGTCGGAGAGTGGCCAGAATACAGTGACACAGGAAAGGACAACAGCACACATCTTCTACCCTGGATACCGGTGAGAGAGCGTCGCAGGTGTGACAGCACGCCCAGCGAACCCCACCCAGTTGGGGGGAAGGAGAGCCAGACAGTGTCGTCGGGTAGGCGTGTAGGGAAATACCCGCCCCGGAAGGAAACCCCGAAGAGCACACACTCACGGCCTCGACATGGGAAAGGCTCCCCGAGCGGGAAACACGAATTTTGTGACCGGACGTTTACCTGCCCAGGTCGAGGGCTCCGAGGCGGTCCCCACGCCTCGCCCTCTCATACCCCTCTAGGTCCTCTCCCAGACGGCCCACCCGCTCGCCGCCCTCCCAACAGCCCACGAAAACCAGCCAACCACATACCCTCCCCTCAGGGCCCACGGGGCCAGACTCTCGGAAGGGCGACCAAGCTTCTGGCACCGCCTTACGGCCGAGCGCGGAGCGTAGACACGTGACACCTCGGGCGGCCCCAGTGCTAGGCGCCCGGTGTAGACCTCGTTGGAGACCTTAGTGGGGCTTACACAAATTAGGGCCCGAAAGTCGGGGCCCCGTTCATTGGGAGATAGTGGCCCCAGAGAACAGTCATCAGTACGCCTACCGTGGTGAGTCACGGGCGACTTACAGGTGAATCACCACCGGGGAGGTGGGGAATAAGCGCTATTTGGACGTAATCCTCTTGCGAGGGCCCGGGGCCGTTACAACGCGCACGGGTTCCGAACGGCTGATGTCGCGAATCCACGTGTCTCCTAGTGAGTGGGAGGGATCTGGTTCCCGGAGTGGGGGGGGCAGGTGTCCTGCCGAGACAGCGGGGGTACTCGCAGCTTTTCTGTTGTGGACACTATGGGAGCTCTGCACTTCACGGAAAGCAGTCTGTGCGGAATGGGTGCTCTGTGTCTAAAGATTTTGGAAGCGAACAGGGGATGCTTCTTGTCGACGGTCTGGGAAGGTACCGTCCGGCTAAAAGAAGGCAGGAAGGAGACGCTCTAAGGAGCTCAAAGGCAGTGCTGGAGGAGCCGGGCCGTTAAAAGGTCACTTGCAGTGTTGAAAAATATCATTGGGTGCCCCAGATGCCTCTTGCAACTGAACAGATGTGGTGATGGAATCCAATATGAGCAAATGAGAAAATTTAGGAAGATGTGCCACAAATTGCGCTGAAGACAGTTTGAGACCGGATGTGCCCTGAAGTATTTCAGGCCACAGCCGAAGCGGACAATTTGTGGGGCTCAGAGCGGTCCCTTTTGCACATGACTCCGCTATCGATAGGCTATCATCGCTCTCAGTGGAGAGCGACGGACTATGATAACCTATTGATAGGTACTTGCGCGTCAGCCAACTCGCTGACTATTGGGCAGGAGTCCGTCTCGGTCTTCGGACACAGGATCGTGCATGGTACGGGGGCCCTCCCGAAAGATTTTCAACTGATGTCAGACAGGTCTGCCCGGACAAGCTTCCTAGAATCACTCTCTGACGATTCCAGCGGTGTCGACAGCTCACATGCAGTCCGAAAGCCACGCTTCTCGGCTCCTTGTAGAGAAAAAAACTCCAGCGTGCTGCCGCCTCTACCTCACGGCCACTCACGCAGAATTCAGGGCCATGAACAGCGAGCGTATTCAGGAAGAGTCTTGCGCCTGGCCGCCGTCGCAGCGGATTAATTGTTTAATGCCGGCAGGCTCCTCTTACTGACTGCAGTGCGTGCAAGTTTCAGGACCCATGCGCTAAAGCGTGTCTCTCATCAGGTGGCCCTGGCCACGACAATCTCGACGTTTTCACATGCGATGCTCACCTCCTGTCAACGCCTTCTGGACGACCGGGTCGGCCGGAACTGAATTACGCAGCAGAAACACCACCCACCAGGCATAAGTATTTTGCACTTAAGCCCGGCATGCAAACTTCGAGGCGACTATTCTCAAAGTGTCGGTCGAACCTTCTCACAGTTACGGTTGCTCGGCACTTATTCTCAGCGCTACCAACCGAGCCGAGATTTCACCGATTAGGCCTGTACTCATGTGGCATTCATGTCGCTAGACTTTCTGCTTTGGCTGGCACACTCTTAAGTACATGCAGATCACGGCCCTGGTACGCCCGATCACAATGGGGCGTACCAGGCGTGACACCCTCAAAAGACGAGATAATGCACGCCCTTGGCGTGCCACGTGCAGAAACACCTCACTAGGCAGATCCGAACTGAAAGACGAACACAAGGGAAAAGACGCTAACAGCGCGAAGCACAGACTGGAATAGTTGAAGGACCGAGCCGAACTGCATCTGGGGTCATGTGCTTGGAATCATGGGACTAAGCGTCACAACGTCTGAGAAATGCTTTTGTCGAGGGTGCCCCAGATTTCCAGCTATGAGCGATTTCTTCCAAAGCAGTATGGCAAGCATTCAGGAATCTTCGAAGGGGCGTTCGTCTCTTTTCGCGGTGCTTGTCTCTGAAGCGTTTCCATCTCGGTCGGGCCCACTCCTTAAGACCGTGGCGGCCCAGAGCCGAAGTTCGATGCGTGTCCTAGGCGGAGCTCCGGAAAAACGACGAGAATCGACGGGAAACGATTCGAAATGAAGCGAAACGACCGGACTGCAGGAGGTCCCGAACAACTATTATCGGGCGGTTGTTCACGTCGTCTTTCGGAAGGGGAGCTGTGTAGAGTTCCTAACCAGTTTTTTGGTTGCAACGCAGGAGCCTTGCACATTCTACTCGATAGCTGATTCGATGTTGTGTGCTGCTCATGGGTTGTCGTCTTCGTGTTCGAATCTCCCTTGCCGTCAGGGAAGAGGCGAAGACGAAGATGGGAGCCCAACTGTTTCGCCACTTCGGGGGGGGGGGCATGCCCCCCCTCCCGAAGTCGCGCAACACATGGGCTCCCTTCTCAGGCCCCGGAGGAGGAGAGGACAGGAGTGCCCAAATCGAGGGAGAGTGACCATAGTGGGCAGAACAACGGCACATCTGCCTGCATTGTTTTCCTAGCGCGATCTAATTGATACACAGCTTCGAATCTTCACGCACTTTGCCCACCACCGCCTTCCTCCACGCCGCCCGCCTATACGCGAGACTCGGAAGAAACCAGAATGCCTGACCTGACCTGAACACGCTAGATGCAAGGTGGACAAAAAACAGGGAGGGGGGGGGGTACAGGGGCGACTACAAAATAAGCATGGGAATATACAACATCATGATCACCACCAATACGGCGCTCACACCAAAGAGGAATTACAATTTACAAAAAAACCACACAGTGACGAACAGAACAGCATCCCGATTGCACTTACCGCCATGCACAGCACACCCCCGAGCTCCCCGTCTACCTCGCCTCCCCGCCCCCGCAGAACCCCCGTGCTAACCCGCCGCTGCCCCACAGGCGCCGCCGCTCTTGCAGGCCCCCCCCGCCCGCAACGCCTCTTTTCCTCCCTCCGCCTCCCTCCGGTTTCGGCGGCGCGCTACCCTCCACCCCCCCTACTCCCCGGCCCCCCAACCCACCATGGGCGTCGGCGGCGGCACCGTCGGCGGCTCCTCCCCCCCCCCGCCCCCGCCCCCCCCCCGGGCGGTTCGTCGTTCACCTTGGCTGCGGCTGGCCCGCCGCAGGGCCGCCCCCTCAGGGTAGGTGGCCGCCCGCGTCGCAGCCGTTGCCGCCGTGGAGCTCTCCCTCGTCTGGAGGGGGCGGCTGGACGTGGCCGCCGCCGAGGTGGACCTGGCGCTGCACGTCGCCGCCGTGCGCGTGGGCGACATTTCGGACGACAATGACCTGGGGGGGTGGGCGGCTGGGGGGAAGGGGGGCGGGGAGGGGTGCCGCGGTTCGTGCGCCCTGCAGACACGCACCTCCACGTGCACACGTACGTGCTGGAGGGGGGTTCCGGCTGGAGGGGCGTTCCGCCGCCGCCGTCGGGGGGGGCGGCGCCGCCCGGCGGCGACGCGGGTCCCGACGGCGACGCCCTTGACGGCGCCGAAATCAGAGCCTGTATCACTGCCAAGCGTGTGATATAGATGCTCTCAGACGGCCTCAGAGGCCCTTTTCCTCAGGCTCGCGCACATCCTAAGTCATTCGGGAGTGTCTTGGCCGTGAGACCTCTGTTAGCATCTACATGTTTTTGCTGACATTAAACTGCATTGGATGACATTGGATGACATCTCACCCGTCACACCTCTTCCACGAGTGGAAGCTCTTCGGGTCCTGGCCACACCAAAGGCCTGAATCACTGCCAGGCGTGGGATGGAAATGCCCTCAGACCGCCTCAAAGGCCGTCTTCCTGAGGCTCGCGCACAGGCTAAGTCGTTCGGGAGTGTCTTGGCCGTGAGAGCTGTTCAACCCAGAATCGCGGTCGCATTAGGGACTCCCGTCCTCGCTGTGGGTCTCTCTGGTGGCGTCGAGGAGGCACACCTGCGTGATTGGCGATTGTTAGACCACAGGTCCAACGAATCATCTGCAATCAGTCCTGCACGGACTCGGTTCACTTCCTGTAGCCCCCCACCACGTGGTCAAAAAACAGTCCTCGTGCTTGTTTACAGGCACAGCGACGCTCACTTGGGCAACTGGACGCACTGGGGTGGAATGAGCACCCACCCTAACGCTTGAGATGCAGTTGAAATGATGTCCTAACCGGATCGGAGAACTCCAGCCGACACAATCGTTGCGGATGGCAGGATGGTCGCACGCATTTGCCTGCCTTTGGTCTCATTATGGACTGCCCTAAGGTCAGGTTGGCGGTCAAGTCCTCACGCTCTCAGTCTGAGAATCGACCGGTCGCGGCCGAGGGCATTGCAGCTGAGAAATGACATATACGGACTAGAAAATGACGACAAGAAGCAAACATATATTATTTGTAGCACGTCGAGAGCCGTCCCGATGTCGTGTACAGCGCTCGAGATGGGGTGAGATGCAGAAAATGACATCCAGATGCAGGTGGGCACCGCTGCCGACGATAGTCCCGATCGGGTCCCTGAAAGAGGCCTGACAGGATTGAGTGGGGGCACCCGCTCTTTCCTTCTGGGGCCCCAGGCGGGGCCCGGAAGCTTTTAGAAGCTTCCGCACGATCCCGAGGCCGAGATCCGATCTCGGCCTGCGAGAATATCCCACAGGGAATTTCCAACATAGAGTTGGATTATGAGACGATTAAGTCTATAAGGACTTAACGGGTCTTCTAAGCCCGACTGACCCCCAAAGGGGGACCAGATTTCCCTTCCAGTGGAGGGGTGTCCCTGATCCGGGGCAGGGGTCACCAGAGGTCGCCATTCAGGACCGTGGCCCGTTGGGCACCGGTCCCCCCACTGTCGTTTTTCGTGGGGTGGGTTTGTGCGCGTCTTGCTTCCGTTGCATGGATATACGAGAGCGTGTCTGAGGGTCATCGTGCTTCCTTGAATAAATCATCGTTGCGTTTGCGTTAGTTCCGGCGTTCTGGTGCGCTTCACGCCCTGTGATCCAGGCGTTCGTGTTCTTTCTCCTTCGTCTCTGTCCACACTCTGTGACGGGTCTCCAACGAGGTAGCGCCTCGTTCGCTTTGACAGGCAGATACCACTACAGCGGCTGTTGTCTGAAATGGGCGCCGGGTTTGCCGCCCGTCGCGTTGACCTCCACCAGCTGATGGTCCGCCGTGAGCCAAACGGCAGGCGGGAGATGGACAAGACGGTGGTGTCCTTCGGGTCAATTTTGGACCATGGCAGGGCGGTCGTTGCCACCAGTTGCGGCGCGCTGGCGGCCATCCACGAGATGGAAGTGGCCAAGGAGGTGGCCCTTAAGGCCAAGGAGGTCAGGCAGGCTCGAGCAGCATACTTTCGCGAAGCGCGCGCTGCGAAACTCGCCATGGACGAGGGCGACGAGGACCAGCGGCGGCAAAGCCCAGGTTTTCGCCGACGCAAAGACGCCTGGCGGAGTGCTGCCAAGCGGCAGAGAGACCGACTGGGGACTACCAATGAAAACGGCGCGTCGCCAAAGAATGACCGGATCTGAGAAACGCTTACAGCGAGTCACAACAGTTCACAGCACATCAAAACAAAGAATTAAAAATTGCTGTGGACGCCGTTTCCTCCCTCAAGGCCATTCAAGGGTCCTCGGGACGTCAATTTGATTTCACAGCCGGGCCACAGCATGCTGTGTGTAGCATATCACCTGGTCAATTGGGATTCGACCAATTGTGGCCCCCTTCACTGGTTGGTGTTCATGAGGAGGAATGAATCGGCTTTTGGCTTGCCCTTTGGGGGGTTACTTTCGCCTTGTATATCTGTCTTTGTTCATCGCCTCACCTTTGGGCGGTTTACTTCGGTCCTTTGGATCGCCCGGTCGATCGACCCCGCCCCCCTCTTTTTTCATCATACGAAAGCACCGTGGGCCCGGGACTCGCCATCGTCGGCACTTCCGATTCCCCATCGGATGTCATCCAAGCAAAGGTTCTTCTTCCTCGTCCTTTGGACGATCGTGTTTTCTTTATTGTGTGTCTACGTTCGGTCCTAACTTACTGGTTAACTAACCATCGTCACTAATCCCACATTTGGTGGCGCAGCGGGGGTTAATGTTGCCCACTGTCGTGCAACTGCACGCGGTGACCGAGGGCTGTCCCTTGTTGCCGAGAGGCACTGTGACGGGTACCTCGCCGGTTGGCTTGGCGCGCTGGGCGTGGCCTCCCAATTGGGCGTGCCGCGACGCGAGGCATCGCGGGTTGAGATCTCTGACTAAGAGCGCGGGGCGCTTTTGGTTGGCAACTTTGCCGGTTGAGATGTCCCCTGGTGGTTCCGACGGGCCACGTGGAGATGGCAAGGGCAAGGGCAACGTCCTGCCTGCCGACTACTGCCCGCCGGGAGGCGTGCGCGTTAACACGAGCAGCGCCCATGCCACCGGAGGAGCCCTCCGTACTCGACCTGCGTCGTCAGCGGACGTGACACCGCCGCTGCGCGACGTGGAGAGCCTCAAGGCGGAGGTGAAGACACTTCGTCTCCGCCTGACGGCCCAAGAGGTGACTAACAAGTCGTTGGCAACAACCAATGACGAGTTGCTCTCCTACCTGGCGACTTTGCGCAACGCTGTTCCCTATGGGGAATCTGACGAGCCTAAGTCGCGTCGCAAGACAACGGACGACTACAAGAGCCGCCCCAAACGGGATGAGCCGTCGACCTATCGTGACCTACCATTTGGCAGCGTCACGAGCCGTCCAGATCGCGCTCGTATTCTCCGCATGGAGCTGCGACGGGTTGAGAACAAGACCAGGTTGGCTCGCTCCGTAGCTTCCCGCGCGAAGAACGCCACTGAGTCTGACTCAAATGCGAGTGGCTCGTCCAGCGGGAAGACTGCTTCATCGCTGCCTGGTCCAAGTGGCCCTCGGTGTCCCCCTTCGTCCCCGTCTTCCGACTCTGGGAACGTGTCCTCCGACACTGACTCAAACGCGGAGACGCAGCGGTCGGGTCTTGGCCCGCACAAGGGCCGATCCAAGACGAAGAAGCAGTTGGAGAAATCCGATCGGCAGAAGGTCATCCGACCAGCCAACAGCCGTTTTGCGACCCTAATGGACTATCGCACGTACTTCCTGGTCCGACGTGACGTGTCTTACCCTCCCTCCCTTGTGAAGAAGGCCCACAAGATGAATCGTTACCTAGAGGGCGCGTTCCAAGGCCAAGAGCCGTTCACGGGTGCTAGCTCGCTAGGTGTCTTTACCTTCCTCACAACCTTCGCGCATGCGACGTGGCCAGGCTGACCCATGGTCAAGCCCTCCCACTCTTGACGTTCCGTCTTTCCGGCGCTGCAAAGCGTTCGTTTTCAAACGCGCTAAACACCCGATCGGGTGATCGCAAGTATGCGTTACGCACCTACGGTGACGCTACTAACTGGCTGCTAGCTAAGTATGCTACCCAAGCGGTATTAGCTACCGCCTATCACGACATCATTACGATGCGCCAACCCGACGATGAGTCCCCGAATGCCCTTGGACTCCGCGTGGAGACCCAGTGTGACCGTCTAGACGGCCTGTTCCACGACCCGGACGTGAAGAATGTCTTCATCAATGGCTTATCTGAGAATGTGCAAGCTCAGGTTCGCGTGCTGGACGGCCAGTTCCCTGACCGTACGCTGGCCGACACGGTCTCGGATGCCCAGATGTATGGGGACAGGACCGACAGGCTCCGGCTTTCCCTCAAGCCACTTCGTCCTCAGACGACCAAGGTATCCTACGCATCACCGATGCCCACAAGCCCGGTCAGTGTTGACCGACCGTTGACTTCTCGTTAACCAACCGCCGGCCCGGTAAAGCTCGCCGCCACCCCTGGCGCGCTCTGACATCTGTTACAATTGTAGCAAGCCCGGACACTTTTCGGCGCAATGCACCGAGCCTTGTCGGTCTCGTGAACGTCGTTCGACGCCGACTGACATGGTACATGCCGTCGCCAACGACGAAGCAACAAGTGCCGACGAGTCAACTGACTCGAAAAACGAGTGAGCCGGGAGCCCCAACTCGGGTTGCCCGCCGTCCTTAAGGCCAATGGCACCAAGTGCAAAGTCTCGCGGATCTTGAGCCCGGCGAGTCGCCACTCTGAGATCGCGGTGACTGTTGGCCCTTGCCAACGTGCTATGCACAGCTGCCGGCCTGTCTTGGACACCGGCGCAGGTCTTAACTTAGTAAGATCAAACGTGCTCCCTGCCAATTGGCGCAGTTACGCTGAAAAGCTCGACCGTATGCCCCGCATTAAAGATGCAAACAATAATCGACTTGTAGTACAGTATGCAATATTCCTCTACGTCGATGTCGGATGTGTTAAGGTCTGTGACGGCTTCTTCGTTGCCGACAACCTTTCGGTCCCATGTATTCTGGGTACCGCGTTCATAGAAAGACACCTGGAAGCCATCCTCACCCGCCTCAAGACGGTCGTGTGGCAAGACAACTGTGGTGGTGAAAGCACCCGTGACCAACGTCGCACGCCCATCTTGGCGACACTGCTCGCAAAAAAATGGGAACGGTCTTGGAAAGTCCAACCCGCGAAGGTCCGAGCCCGTCGACAAGTCCGTGTCAGTGGACAAATGGAAGAATGGGTTATGGAGACCTGCGCCACACCTGGTCTAGGGACCGTCTCCCCCAACATCCGCCTATGTAGGCACAAGTCCGTCGCTGTTGCCCGGGGAGTCGCGGTTGTGAAACCAGACGAACCAGTCCTGGTCAAGTTTTGCAACTTCGGCCCGGGCACGGCTATTGTTCGAAAGAACAGTATCCTCGGGTTCGCAGAATCCTACCAAGGCCCTGTGTTGGCCGCTGTCACTGAAGACACCCCGTCACTTGACGCACCGCAGCTAAACCGCACCTACGGTGGCCCCGTCAAAGTCGTTGACATCAGTGAAGCCCATGAATATCTGCATAAGCGAATCCGGGAGATTCTAAGAACGCACTCCTCCATGTGGGACGGTACCCTAGGTACAATCCATGCTACGGAGCATGCCATCGTCACACCGTCCGATGCCTTACCCATTCGAGCTCAACCGTATCGATCGGGGCCGTTCAAACGTCAGATCATCGCTGATCAAATCAACACTGTGTTGAAGATGAAAGTCACAGAACCAAGCCACAGTACTTGGGCCAGCCCAGTTGTAATCGTGCCTGAGAAGAATGGTAAATCCCGCTTCTGCGTCGATTACCGACGACTCAACAACATCACCAAGAAGGATGCTTATCCTCTTCCTCGAAAGGGGGATTGCCTCGACTCTCTCGGCGATGCCAAACTGTTTACCTCGCTGGACTGTACAGCCGGATATTGGCAAGTGCCACTACGCAAAGCCGAGCAAGAGAAGACCGCGTTCACAACGCAATGTGATATCTACTACTGGATGTCCATGCCGTTTGGCCTAACCAAAGCACCCGCCAGGCTCCAACGTGCCTTGGACATTATCCTATCTGGACTCACGTCGCAACTATGCCTCGTCTATCTCGACGATGTCATCATCTTCTCTGCCACACCGGCGCAACACGTCAAAGAGGTGGACGCAGTACTTACTCGTTCGAGAGAAGCCGGCGTCACTCTCAATCTTGAGAAGTGCACGTGGTTCTCCGACGAAGTCGAGTACCTTGGACACATTGTCCGACCCGGACAACTCCATGTCCACAACGAGACTGTTGACGCGTTAAAACATGCAACGTTCCCCACTACCAAGACCCAGCTGAAAAGCTTCTTGGGCATGTGCAACGTATATCGACGGTTCTTCAAGGACTTTGCCAAGCGTTCCAAACCCTTGAACGCCTTGACACGCGCGGAGGTCCCGTCGGAATTGCCTAAACCCTCGTGCGCCGCTCTTGCAGCTTTCGAAGTCCTGAGAAAGGCTCTCCTAGAGCCGCCCATCTTGGCTTTGCCTAAGGCAAATGGACAGATGATCGTCGACGTTGACGCATGCGCCAACCAGCTCGGGTGCCCCTTGCTCTAAAAGCAACCTGAAGGCAACTCCTTGCCTGTCGGCTATTGGAGCCGAGGTCTTACCTCAGCCGAGCATAATTGTTCCACAACGGAGAGGAAGTGCTTTGTCGCCGTCTGGAGCGTACTCAAATTCCTTCACTTCCTGGACGGCCACAGCTTCCTTATCCGAACGAATCATCAAGCCCTTAGCTGTATATACAGCACAAGCGACTCGAGCGGGCGCTTAATGTGCTGGCGACTACGCCTGTCCGAATACACAATTGACATGCCGTATAAACCAGGTGCATCCCACCATGGACCCGAGTTTCTGTCTTGAACAAACAACGACGCGCCGCTCGACGATATGAACAATGTTATTCCTTGCCTTGAATTGTCCGAGACGGCCAACAGCTTGTTGACGGGGAGGTACACGGGTACCGAGATGCTCGCTCCTGTCGAAGACGACGATATTGTCGAAGCTCAGCAGACCGACGACTATTGTGTCGAGATCGCTAGGCGCGTGGCAGGCCGAATGGCGAAAGCATTATTTTGAACAGAAAGCCATTCCGTGTCGCGACGCACATCGTATGGAAACCAAGTGGTTATCCTGGAAAGCCTTCGCGAGCGCATCCTCACGCACGAGCACCACGCCACCGTTGCTGCCTACCCGGGAATGAACCGCGTGTACTACGCCATGCGGCACCGATGCTATTGGTCATCTAAGGTCACAGAAATCTACGACACTATTTCCAAGTGTACGACGTGTGCCCGAGAACAGTCTCTCACTCCGACGTCACACGTCACGCCTGTCATTGTTCCCGGCTAGTGAGCCTCTAACCGACTTGTCCGTTGACATCTTCGGCCCCATCCCGGCTACTAAAGCCGGCTACCGCTTCATCTTGGTCATAACCGACCGGTTCTCCAAGCTAACCAAGTGCGTAGCACTACGCCATATAACAGACATCTCTGTCCATCATCGACGCATGGGTCGCTTGCTACGGACCACCCGACCGTATTTTATTGGACCAAGGACCCCAGATCACGTCGAACTTCTTCGCCGCGGTCATGAAGGTGCTTGGCACCGAGACCGTGCGCACCACGGCGTACCACCCACAGACCAACGGTCAAGTCGAACGGTACAATTGTACCATGGCCACGCAACTCCGGCACTACATTGCCGATGACTGTCGTCGCTGGGACGAACTGTTCCCGGTATTGACCTTGGCATACAACAGCCAGCCGCATCGATCCACTGGCATTGCGCCACTCGAACTCGTCATCCCTCGTAGAATTCCGAATTTTTCGGTCCGCAACCTCCCCCCCGGGACACCCCTACAGAGTAAGGGTACTCTCCACAATGGGTCACCCCTTGCTCGCAAGCGCGAGATCACGGTCAAGTTGCGCCGACAGATCCCCGCCGTAGTCGAAGCACTAAGGAAGACACAACAGCCGTATAAGCGAAACTTCGACACCAATGTGTCCCCACGTAACAAGTCTGTCCGCATTGAAGACTACGTCAATATGAAGAACCAACATCGAAAACAAAAGCCACAAAGACGAGCAGTGGGCCCCTACGTCGTCATAGACGCCGATGACTCGACCTACGTCGTAAACGTGGGTGCAGAGGAGGTCCGAGTCAGTAGTATCCATGTGACCCCGGACCCCCGGCCAACAACGGCTGGCACAACCCCACACCCCCTGTTGGATGGGTTAGATACGCCAAAGGCTTCCCCTCCGGTAACCGACGACCGCCTTATTGGCATTCGCAGATTTCGCGGCACGTATAGTGCTGAGGTACGATGGTTCGATTACGGACCTAAGGATGATACTTGGGAGCCTTTGGATAACCTTCGAAGGAACTTAGTCATCCGGTATCTTCGACAGAAGAAGAAGTACAGCCCAGGGTACTCGTGGAGTAAACCTACTCCAAAAGCACGAGTTATCCCAAACCCAAACCACTTACAGTGTCGCACCGAAGTACGGAACCCAAATGGGTCCCTCGGACTCGAAGTGTGTTTTCAGAATCACATGGTGAACTTCGAATCACACTAAGTTCGGTTTCGTTTAATAAAACGAGTTCAGGTCAGGAGACAATCCCACTCTTCACGATTGGATTAACACTACCGACCAGTACGTTTGACATCGTCCATAGCCCGAGGCTTTCTCTTCAGCAGTACGCTGAGCTTCGAAAGTGGTATGGCCCATATACCTTCATATGGCCCCCACCGCCTTCATGGTCGAACGCGACCACCACCACGGTCAACCAGCCTCACGGGGCCCCCCTTGCCCAAGTGTCAAGGGTGATCAACTGTGAGCAACTGTGTCTCAGCCATCCATTCAGCCGGATAAAGTGGATCCGCCATTGGGCAGTTGACCGAGACCCGGTCTTGAAATCGACCCCATCGGCCAAACTTGGGAAGACAGCAATACCATTCAACAACCAAGGGTCACCATTCAACAACCACTGTAAGGCGGTATTTTCCACAGTGTCTACGCATGAATCATTTCCTGGGGTTTTCCAAAACTGCCGTACTGCAACTTGGGTCATTTTTCGATGGTCGCGAAAATACGAAAGCGAAAAAGAACCCACATGACTGGACGCAGCAGGTAGTCAGCTGTCGCACGGGGGTACTCTCGACCGAGTCAGACACCTGGGTGAGGCAACACGGACAAGAACGCGTCGTGAGGGTGTTTGCCTCGAAGTGCGCCAAGCGTCCAATTTCGCGGTCAAATCGCCGCCAGGGGCACTCTCAGGCGTCCCACCCTGGCCAGCCCGCGGAAACCACCATCGAAGCGCCCGATGCCAAGCGTCAAACGATGCTGCCCGCCTTGGCGCCCCCACCGAGAGGTCCCCCCGACTCTGAGGGGCACGCCCGACGGCGAGCGAGATGGGTGGGCGTGCGAGCTGGCGTCCGCTGTCTGGTGGGGCACGCAAACCGCGGCCGACGCCGGAACAGCAGCGGCAGATGGCTGCTCTGCTAACGCAGGGCATGGCCGGAACCGGTGTCGCACCAGGGGTTGGGGTTCTTCGTGGTGCGGTGCGCCACTTCGTCGCTACTGGGAGCAAGGCAGCCCCTGCCGGTCTGCACCCATTTTTTCTGCGAGGAGAGGAGTTGCTTGTTCGATTCGTTGAGGTGCAGGCGCTGCTCGGTCGAGGGTCGACCAGGACTGGTTTTCTTCGTTGGGTGGGTGAATACATTTCTTGTCTCTCCACTGAGCGTAGAGCGTCCACCCGGTCCTACTTTGGTGGGAGCCTTTGGATTTAGTTTTTTCGCTTGTTTTGGGGTCGGTGGCCTGCGCTGCAGATGTACCGGGTGGGCACTTTGAAGCAGAGCCATGCCGAGAATGCGCGACCGGATGTGCTTGCTAAGTGGTCTTCTGGCCTCCGATTGATCCACCGGGACCTGAATCTCGTGCAACAACGACAACTCGGGAACATGGACAAGATTAATTTGATTTGAGGCGCGGTCCACAATTATCGGGCCCCGAGGCTTAAGGAAGCCGGAGGTCGTGATGGCCACGAGTGGCTCTGGGGCTGCGGCCTGCACGGCGGCGCTTGCCATCTCGCCTGCCGGCATGGTCGCGCCTCATTTTATGGTGGTGGCCGGCAGCGCAAGCGGCGACGCCTACGTGCAGGTGAAGGAGGACGGCAAGGAGAGAAAGGTGGATTTGGCGTCGCGTCTCAACGACTCGGCGGTGGTGGTGCGGCGGGACCCGCCGGGATTCGACCGTGGCGTCTTTGAAGTGTGAGCGCAGCAGTCTGCCGCCTTCGCCAAGAGCTACTGCCCAGAGGAAAACAAGCTGCTGGCTCTAGACGGAGCAAAAGTCCACCTATCGGCTTTCGGCCTCCTGGCGCTCGTGCGGGCTAAGGTGCATGTTATTGCAGAACCCTCTAAACTTTCGCACCTCATTGAAGCTTTCGACAACAAGTCGGCGTACGGCAGCTTCCAGCAAGCCATTCGACGTCACGTTTGCAGCCGTTCGGGTGAGTGTGTCGGTCTCGGGTGCAGCTTCGACGTGCTGGACTTGATGGACTGCATCAAGAGAGCTGCCGACCACGCTTTATCCCCCTCCCACCTAGCCGCCGCGTTTTCTAACGTCCGAATGCGGCCACTAGACCCCAAAAAGGTCTGTTTGGAAGAGGTCAATCAGGGCGCCGACCGCACGGTCAAGGACGTCGACCTACAGCTGTTGGCCGACCGTGCGGTACCTGCCATGCGCAAGGACCTCAAGCAACCCCTCATCATCCAGAGCACCCTGTCGACTGCTGGGCGGCCCGTCAACCTGACGGCGCCGGATGTGATTTCCGGCCTCGAGAGATTGGAGGAGGACAAGCACGTCAAGGCCGCTGCGCAGGAGCAGGGGCGGCGGGAGAAAGCTGCACGGGTGGCGGCGAACAAGGCCATCAAGGCCAAGCGGGACGCTGCTCTCGAGGCGGCCAGGTTCGAGAAGGCGTGGCGCGTTTTTTGCACCGACGCCGTGGAGGAGGCGCGCCACAGATTGAGCCCGGCAAACCCGTCTCCACGCAAGCGCAAGCTCCAGATGGCTGCCGCAAGGCAGCGCGCACGCCTCGGCGTTGCATCCGACTGAGCTGGAGAGGTGGTGTCCGTGTACTGCATTTGTGTGTGTGTGTTTGTTTGTGTGCGAGTGTCAAAGCGAAGAATGAAGTGTCGATTGATTGGTTTGCGGCCTTCTGTAACGGATGGTCAAACATCAAATGAATCTTCCAATTATTGTTCGACACTGCGAAGTGACTACTTTATTCGGGATAGAGGAATGGTTGTTGAATGGTGACCTTGTCGTTTGCTCCGTAAATCAAGAACTATATGAGAGTGCTCGTCGAGAAAAAAAGAAATGTGCACGGCCTCAGGAGGCTCTCACGAGCACATCGGTATGTTCGAAAGCAAAAACGGACAGCAGCAGCGCCCATGGGGAGTTTTGTGGTTGTTGAATGGTATCATACGGATATCGGAGTGACTACACATCCGGATCCCTGCGGCGAACGCGGGCGGGAGCAAGACGCTCAGCTCGGAAATAACTCGAAGGACTCTGTGGAAGCGGAATTGCACCAATCCGGCCATGTACCTTTTCCTGCTTTCTTCCAGGGAAATGCGCTTTTCTCGTCCAGGAGTGCTCCGTTTGAGGCGCACAAGGCATCGCTGGAGAGCTGATGAGCTCAAGAGTCCAGTTGTGTGACTCAGACAGCGCTGGGGCTCTTCGTTTGTTTTATAAAAATGTGTGAACTGCGCTACAGGCGGTTCCGGAGCGACCTCAAGCACCCGATTTCATATGTAAACACTGTTGATTTCACTCACAAGCCCGATTTGTTAAGAACTGGTACAAGTGTGAAGAACTGGTGTCAGACGGATAGACAGAGGATATTGAACAAGTCAGGCCCCCGTACCATGCACACACATGGTTGCCGAATACGTCACCGATCCTCAGCCTATCGTTACTAGACCTCGTAGTAACATGAGTCTGTCATGGCTCCTTCCTCATCCATCCGCCTAACCATTGGATGTCCGCTTGCCACGGGTCAGCGATCTGAGCCGCTGAATCATCCGGCATAGACGCGGCATGATCCGCTTTCAGAACTTTCAAATGTGCTATCCGGCCCCGCCCTTGTCTGCATCCTGCAATAGCAGGTCTCCGTAGTTTTAAAGAAGAAATATTCAGAATCATCCACGTAGTCGACAACTTGTTGCTGCTGCCACGACGGAACTCACATTTTCAGGCCAGCAGATGCCGCCTAACATATCTGCAGCAACTTGGTCTTTCGGGGCGCCTACCACCTGCGTAGGGGAGCGGAATCAAACGGCGCCCCGCCCTCCCCCCCCCCTCGCACAAGGACGCCCCAACCCCCTGCCACCGTCAACATGACGGCCCGCCCGAAGGGGGGGCGCGGCGGCGCTCGCCTTGGCCAAGGCAAGTGCTGCCGCGCTCCCCCCAGCCTCCGTCGGCAGCCGCCCCGGCGGCGGGTGCCGGTCTCCACCACCCCCCCCGCCAACCGCGCGCGGCGCCCTGCCGCCGCTGCCGCCAATGCCGATGGGGCGCACCGCCGCCGACACCGCCACGACGGGCCGTGCAGACGGAGCGTCGATGACCCGCGTCAAGGGCACGTGCACCACGGGAGGCGGCGCCGCAGCCGCCGCGCCACCGCCGCCCGCCGCCGTCGAGAGAGGCGGCGGCGGCGCCCGCGAGGCGTCCGAACGGCACGGAGCTACCCACCGCGGCGGCGGTGGACAAAGTACCGCCCGCCTGCGGCGGCCGCCGCTCACCCGGCGGTGGTGGCGGCTGCCGCCACCGCCGTCGCTTCGAGTGTTGTAGTTCCGCCTACCGCTGCGGTGGCTGTCGCGGTGCCAGCAGCCGGCGCGCGGCCTGGATGGCGGCGCCCCGCCACCTCTGCCGTCGCCGTCGCCGCCGCCGCCGCCGCCGCCGCCGCAACCGCCGCCGCGGCCGCCGCCGACGCTGCCGCCGCCGCGGCCGCCGCCGCCGCGGCCGGTTGGTGCCGGCGGCAGGGCGCGACGGGTGGTTTCCAGATGCCCCCGAGTGCCAATTCCACCTGCGTTTCGCCGGTGGTCGACGGCGGCGGAGGGGGGGGGAGACGTGCGCCGTGCGCTCCGCGCGGGGGACGGGCGACGTGTCGCTTCGGGGGCGGCCATGCCGGACGTGCCCGCCCGCCATGGCGGCCACTTGCAGGCGCAGCCACAAAGGAGGGGGTACACACCCAGACAGCGGCCCCATCTTATTGCTGCCCGCGCTTGGGCGCCGGCGTCGGTGACAAGGCCGCCCCGACACTATCTGGCGAGGAGTGGACTGAAATCTCATGGGCTGACCTTTTGAGGTGGACATGAAAGTGTGAAACCCATTTTTTTTTATTTGGCCGGATACTGGTGGAGAACTCTTCAATTCAATGCTTTCCGCTTCCCAGAAATCAAGAAACCGAATCATGTGAGTGCATGGTACCCGGGCCACGAGTCACACAGCTCCTGGCCTACAGCCGCTCTCCCAAAAATCCCACACTGCAACCGTTGCAAAAGCGTTCCAACTCCTCGTGGACCCCATACAATGCGCATACCCGAGTCCGAATACCGAGAACGATTCCTGTCCAATAGTTGGCGAACCTGTGCACGTGGCTTTCGCTAAAATAGGCTATCGCCGGCCGTTGCTCTGCGCTCCGGACGATCACATCCTATCTTTAGCCAAGTCACGTGCTTGCAGGACCGCTCTCAGCCGCGCAAATTGTCCGCTTTGGTCGCAGCATGAATGCTTTCAGGGCCCATCCGGTCTCAAACCATCGAGAGCGCACTTTCGGGCACATCTTGCACTTTCCGCTCATTTTTTTTATACTGGATTCCATCACTGCATCACTTTGTTTCCTGAAGCCATCTTCGGCACCCAATCCTAATTTGCTCCTCTGCACGTGCCAATCTTTGACCGCTCAGCGTCCCCAGCACTGTGTCTGAGCCCATTTGAGCGCCCCGTCCTTGCAGTTTTGCGGCCGGACGGTACCCTCCCAGGCCGTCGACAAAAGGTATCTCCTGTTCGCCTCCCAGCTATGTACACACCAAGCACCCATTCCGTTTGATTTATTTCCGTGCAATGCAGAGCTTCTGTGGTTGGCACAAAAGAAAGGCTGCGAGTACCCCCGCGACGCTCTTTTACTGGTATCCAAGAAAAATGATGCTTTCTGTTGTCGTTTCCTGTGTCACTGTATTCTGGCCACTCTCGCACATCCGGCATCTACCGCTCGGCCACAGGATGCACTTGCGCTCCTGACGATCGTTTTTATGAACGTACAGCCTCCCATGCAGGACCCGCGTTGCTCCAGTCATCGCTTGTCTGGTGAGCAGCTCTGATCGGAATCGGCTCGGTTAACAAGATCCTTATCAAAACCAAGTCCAAATTGTAGTAGAAAATCCAATGTTCCGTAGGGGCTACATGATACAGTCCGCACTTCAATTGACCTTTTTTCTTCATCGAGGGTCCTGACTGTCTGGGAGGAACCGTCTGGGCTAAGTTTGTATTTACCGAACGCTGCGATTGTGGATATCGCGTCCCGATCGGAAAACCGATTTATCGACTTTGTATGGGGATCATCGCTAAACCGTACCACTCTACTGGGAGTGCACAGGGATGTGCTGCGCGTGCTGGGCGTGCTGAAGAGTGCGCTGTGGCCCGAAAATCGTACTCCCGATCTAGAATTGTTGCTGGCCCGGACGGCCCCGTGCTGGCCACCGGGGAACGCGGGCTACAAGGGGAGCCCGCATCATTTCACAACGCCGGCGAGGAAACTTTATGATGTAGCCCCTCAGACAGCAGGCTACAAGTCGATCGGCGTGCCCGAGAACTGCAGCTCCTGAGACGATTCAATGCCTGGGAGCGACGACTGGTCACGGATGAACTCTAGAGGTGATCGCAGAAATATGGTAGGGTTCACTGTTCGGTACGTACGTTGCCCCCAGTGATCCTTAGTGATCCTGATGTGAGAGGCCGGTCAGGTCTCGCGACACTCCCACGCGCTCACACGCCAGACCGATGCCCCCGATCCACCGCGCGCCCATGCCCGCCGCCTCACCGCGGCCATGCGCTTCTCTGCGACCATGCCCCTCACCCACCGCGTCCGTGCCCCCGTCCATGCCCCCACCCCGCCACGGCCATGCGCTTCTCTGCGCCCATGATCCACTCGACCAAGCAGCGCCCTCGTCCCCTCCCACTGCGCACCGGGCCCATATTCGTCGTCAAAAGCACCTCTGCGTTTTCGTGTTTTGGGGCGAACAGGAAATCTGCGAACCGCCCTGGGGCTCTATCACGGCTGGTTTTTCCCAGAAAGGGCGCCAAAAGCGTCTGTTCGCCGGCATCGATGCATCTCCACTCGTAAAAAGAGAGACACAGCATGAAACGTATGCACCTCACTCTTCTAGAAAGAGAGAGAGATGGAGAAGCATCTATGGCTCTGCTAGCAGACGCTATGTGTGGAGGAAGGCATGATTCGTGTTCTCGCAAACACAAATATGCGAGGACCTCACATGGGATGCGCTCTGAGAGCCTGTCAAGGGGGGTCGATCTGTTTTTTGCACAGGAATTCTGTCTCTTCAAACAGGAACACGGGCCACCAAGCGGCTCAGAACAGGCAAGAACAGACGTGCTTTGACGACGGTTCTGGGCCCGCTGCGCTGGTACCCCGACATCACTCTGAAACACTGTGAAATTTCCTTTTCATCCCCCCCCCCCCCCCCCCCCCCCCCCCCCCCCCCCCCCCCCCCCCCCCCCCCTCCGACAAGTACACGTTTCCCCTCCCGCAGAGATAACCTGCACAGATACTACACCGACTTTACTCATCGTCAAACTCAATGTCCTCTTCCCATTGGTAAGATTCTAAGCGGCCTTGAATGCCTTGTGAAGGGTCTCATTATACGCACTGTTGCCATCAGTGACTTTACCCCTGAGGAGAAACTCGCACAGAAGATGCGCCGACATGCGGTGAATCTTGGTGGTGTGGGCTGGGCCCAGTACGGTCTGAAAGACGTCAACCACCCATTTGTGGGCCTTCTTGGCTAGTAAAAACCACCTCGGAGTTCAGTATACCACCTCCCTGGCCGGTACACTGTGCGAAAAGAGTGCGTTCATCACGACAACCAGTTCACAAACAGCCGCAGTCAAAGCGCTGTGGTCGTCACCAGTGCCCGGGGCACCCGCTACGCCCACGACTCCGAAGGCCAGGAATGGTAGGGCACGGTGGTGTTCGCTGTACGTCATTGTATCCTGTCTTTTAGCCTCTGGGGCAGTGTACCTACGGTGTATGAGCCCACACTGCCAGAAGAAACCCGATAGAAAGATAGCCACAGGTCAGTATTCGTATGCGATGAAGAGATGTGAGCGTCGCTTCAAGAGGCTGCTTTGAATGAACACTCCACCAAGTAGCGCTCCAAACGTACCCAGGGTGGATGTACGGCACACGAAAACGACGTGACGCGAGCTTGAATAGCATATTGATTCCACGCTCAGTGTTATTGACGGTGTCAAACTGCGCCTTGTCTCCACCTTCTGCCACTTTGCGGAGATAACAAGGAACCTCGGTTGCAACCTTTCTGTCGGTACCAGATTCCATCACCTACTTCTAATCGCGGACACACACGACCACATAGTAATAGTACTATGAGAGCATGAAAAGCGCTGCAAGCGCCATACCACGACCATGTCACAGGCCGTTCACGGTGAGATACTGAACGGGTACTGGAAAGGATTGGCATAGGCACAGACCGCGCGTGCCCGAACTCCAGAATACAAGAAGCAGAAGCTCTACCCTCGACATGCAAAGAGACTTACGTGGAGGCGATCAAATCCTCGAAATCGGTACAGCATTTGGGGTCCATTCCCAAGACCCGCCCACGCGGCCATCGCAGGGACCACGCTGTTGAAGCTGTGCTCCAACTCGACCTCCACGCGCCTCGCCGCTGCGCCCCGAAAAGGCCCCATCGTGGCGTTCTTGAGCTGCGACCGTACCGTATCTTCGACGTCTCTTCTGGGAGCATCGGCCCCGGACGCCGAGCACGAGTCCTCCCGTTCCACCATGCACAGCGTGCAGGGGAAGATACAGCCAGTGCCTTTCAGGCACATCACTGCACGCTCCTCAGGTTGATCACACACGTACAGAAGACCACGTTGGGAGACAAGCACTCCACTACCACCGGGTAAGTTTAGCCACGCACATCGGCGACTGGCCAGTACGCTGCGCCAGAAGAAGATGTGTAAAATCCGCTAGAGCAGATGGGAACGCACCTCTTGGCCTTTGCGCGTTGTGGTCGATCCTGCCCTCAAAGCCGACCGGATAGGGCCCCGTCGGGACGCCCAGCACAGGATGCGGAGCGGAGCAAAGGAGAAACAACACAAACGCCTGGATCACAGGGCGCGGAGCGCACCAGAACGACGGAAGGAACGCAAACGCAACGCTGATTTATTCGAGGACGCAGATGACCCCCAAAACGTACTCTCATATACCCTTAGAAACAAGACGCAGGACATGCACAATCCCGACCGCCGGAAGCCACCATGGGGGGACCGGTACCCAATGGGCCACGGTCTCAGGCAGGGGCCTCTAGTGTTGCAATTGGCAGGGGCTAAGTCCCGTACTTATGCCCCTGACGGGACTTGCACCCGCCTCTCCGTACTTCGGATT
>ENA-ORXR01001062-ORXR01001062.1-marine-metagenome-genome-assembly--contig:-NODE-1062-length-31107-cov-7.115469_pt1 | contig 31107 bp, 22 predicted proteins | sample MGYA00237866_ERZ511479 | MGnify/ENA metagenome assembly ERZ511479
GATGTTCATCCACTTGATCCTCGCGCCTAACCCTCGATCACATGAGGCTCCGCGACGAGTCACCGCCTTTTTCGACATCCTGTTAAACATCCTCACGAGAAACACTGCCCCGCAATTTGATGATTCCGCGTCGGATTCGAGCTTTCACCGTACCTAATGGCTCTCCCAGCCGCTCAGCAGTCTCTTGTTGAGTCAATCCGCCAAAGTAGGTTAGTTCAATCGCTTCTCGCTGATCGTCGGAAAGGCCACCCACGGCTTCTCGCACCGTGTCTTGAGTCTCCGAGCGAGTCAGATTGGACAGTCCAAGATTCTCAGCAACACAATCCTCACGACTTAGCCGCTCCTCATAACCGGAATTAAGCTTCGTCCTCCGCTTTTTCGAACGCAGCCGATCAATGGCACGATTTCGCGCCATCGTCGTGATCCAAGTGAGAGGCTTGCCCTTGGAAGGTTCGTAGAGCGACGCTTTCATCCAGAGTTGCAAACAAACCTCCTGCAACACGTCCTGAGTGTCGCGGTGGTCATTCAAGACACGATAGATCGTTGAATACAGGAGGCCGACGTGGGAGCCATAAAATTCTTGGAAGGCGACAGAATCATTGTTCGCGATTCTGGCGACCAATTCCTTAATCTCATCGTCTTCTAGACCTAAAACCTCTTGGTTCACATCAATACGATAGCCCAGCTATCGGGCTCCGTCCACGAAAACGGGTCTAGGAGGGTCTGACAAAGCTTGGCATCTCAAAGGAAGTGGCACGACCGTCTCGGTCGTTGTTCTTTGAGGCGATGACCGGGACGGTCATGCCACGACTCAGCGCGGATGCCGACACGTCTTTTCATCCTTTTTCATAAAATCAATGATTTTTGACAATCAGGACTTCTTAGATGCTATAGTGCATTGCTTATTCAACGAAAGATGGACGAAGTCGACGCAAGAAGCAGCCTAATGAATGCACTGATCACGCTAACCGTGATCGCTGTTCTCGCATTCATTGGATTCCTCATTAGACTCACACAAGGCGATCCGGTTCGTACCCCGCTAACGGAGCAAGCCGGGCTGTATCAGAACAACGCCCCTGCTTCTCCAGTCCGAAGCGAAGTTCAAGCGGCCCTAGCAGCCGGGCGCGTCGAAATGCCGGACTTTGATCGGCGTCGAGGAGTCACCACGGAGAATGCCAGAATCGTCAACCGGAAGTTGGTTCACACTGTAGCCACCAATCCGATGATCAACCGGGCAGAAATCGAACGCTTCGAAGTCCTGGTCGGCTGCGAAGTTCTGTCAGACCGCGACAATTCAGGGTCTCGAATCTGGTTGTCCCACCAAGGACGCGAGTTCGTTGGTCACTTATACTTCGCCACGACACCAGACCCTGCACTTGAACCGAAGGCAATCGCCGACATCGGTGGAGAAGCTTGGCGCACCGCTAAGCAACTTCTGCAAACTCGAACTTCTCGCGTGTTCACTCGTTGGCATTCAGCCGGCGAGCGTGGCCACTATATGGTGATGATCTACATCGAGGGTTCCGCTGGTGCAGATCGTCGGTTTCTGTCGGAAATCCTCGTTGCTAACGGGCTCGCGGATTACCAGTCACTCGACATGATTCTACCCGACGGCCGCACGCACTCGTCGGCGTTCGTTCGCAAACTCGCGGCTCTCGAACAAGCTGCTCAGCAAGCGAGAAGAGGAGCTTGGGGACTTGATCACCCGCGAGAGAGGACACCAGCAATCTACCAAAATGGGCCGACCGTCTTGAGACGGGCGGCCCACTAGCCGTGCAGGCTACCAAGCAATGAACTCCCCGCAGACCGAGAAACTGTGAAATTGACTTGGGGTTAAAATTTGGGAGCGACTTCTTCCAGTCCTCCCGTCTATCGCAAACGTTACCCTCTGCGAGTCCGCCGATTGGCCAGAAGTGCTAGTCCAGCGAGAGAAAGAACTGCTGATGATGGTTCTGGAACGGCATCGACGTTAATATCCCAAGCCGTCGTGTCTTTTAGGGCTGCAACATCCAGGGCGGTGAAAACTCTCCGCTCTCCAGATCTGATAGCCGCTGACATGATCGAATCTTGGAGTTTGCCAGTCTCGATCGACAGGCTCTTGGTGTCGTCTGCAAAGTGATCGCCGTCTTCATCAATCATGATCGTTTTGCCGAACTCAGCGATGACATTTTTTCCAGTAAAGAAGCCGTTCGAATCAATCTGAGCGGCCCAAGAATCTGCGGTGCCCAAGCCAAATACGTGGCCTAGTTCGTGGAGAGCGACGGAATAGAAATCAAACTCATCGAACTCGAGATCGGTCGTCGAAAGCCCGTAGTGCCAGTTAGCATCGGTGTCGAACATGATCTGTCCGCCCCAAGTAGCGAAGGCGGTGTCATCGCCGGGCGTGTTAGTTCCGTTAATCGTTCCTTCAATTCCGCGGGTGATCACATCATCAAGGAAGGAGGTAGTCCCGGAGGCATTGAACCCGCCGTAGCCACCATAGCCCAACTGACTCATGTTCATCGCACCGGCAAAAATAACTACTGAGTCGTCAGCCACCTTCATGTTCTCGATCGTGGTAGACTTACCAGTGGAAGGATCCAGAAAATTGGCGGTCCACTCATTCGTTCCAGAAGCACTAATTCCCCGGAACGATTGGTTGATCGACTCTTCGTAAAACTGGCCGGCTGCATCAAGAGCAGCGCGTTGGTTCTTCCCGAAAAATCCGGCAGTATCGTACGAATAATCGAACTCAATGGTAAGCGCTTGGGCCGTGTTAAAACTACACGCGACAGCGGTCACCGCAGCAAAAAGCCTGCGGCGGTATTGGTATGTATTAGTAAGCAGCATCATGGTGCCCTAGAATACTTTCTTAATTTCCATAATCAAATATAATTTTCATAATTTAATAAAATATCCATACTTCAGCCATTTTGAGACACCTAAAGATGTTTCGAGAGGCCTAGTTGTAGGAGATCGCATAGTTCTTGTTTCTCCCTCTCCATCATTAGACCCAACAGCAAAATGGATAAATCCACCGCCATTCTGACATCGCGACCAACAGAACAGCAGGGGCTGAGAAGAGCCCACAAATTCTTCAACCAATGAGTCAATCTCCGAAATGATGAAACGCCTAACTATCTGACAGAGAAGCATTTAAATTGATATAGTAGCTTCCTAATTTGTTTTTCGATTCGACTGTGTTGATCCGCCACCGAGGGCCACATATCTGCTCGGTTGTCTCGGATCCAGAAGCGACTGTCTTGGGGCGACCAATCTAAAATTCAGAAATTGCAGCTGTTCGAGCTGGAGAAAATGGAGAGCCCTGCGGGTTACTGCCCAGGCTACGCCTAGCTTTGTTGCTCGTTGGTTGCGGATGTTCATTCACGCCCGCATCGCGCCGTGCGAGCCGAATTCTGGACAGCAATGGTAGATGCCCTACTTAATTAGACCTTCCTTAGCAGGGCGTTGAAAAACTCGGCAACCTGTCGTTTTGAAGGAATTGTTGAATAGAAAAGCGGCTTCGCCGAATCGAAGGCTGCGCAAACCCTTCGGGCGTAACCTCATGAGAACGAGGTCGTTGTTGCTCGTCACGCATGGATGTTCATCCACTTGATCCTCGCGCCTAACCCTCGATCACATGAGCCTCCGCGACGAGTCACCGCCTTTTTCAACACCCTGCTAGCGTACAGAAGGGCGAGCTGGAATGATGATCCTCATCTCTACCGAATCCATATAGTGCCCTTCGAATTCGGGCTGATCTCCGTCGATGGCATCCTGAATATTTTCTATGGAGCCCACCTCAATCAAAAGGAAGCGACTGCCACTAGGAATGGCCGTGCTCAGTTCTAGCTGCTCCCAAGTCGTAGGATCGTCGTCAGAAAGAAGCGACACTTCTCTCTGAAGAAGGCGACTGGCTAACATGTCCTCAGTGCTTACCGGCATTTCCTTAAACGCTTCCGTATTCAAACGGAACTGGGTATCGATACGAGGACTGCCAGCGATACGATTGGCATGACAAACTGCCTCTACACGTATTCCCTCGATTCCCGCTGCACCGAACAGCTGATCTTGAAGATCGACCCATTGGCGAATGTTGCATGACGTGTTTGCACTCGGTCCCCGGTATTTTGAACTCGAAACCAGCCGCAACATTCCTTGTCCACTGTGAGGCGAAATACCATTTTCCCGACCAACAATTTCAGCAACATCCCCTCCCCAGATCCCGGGGGCAGGATCGCCAACATGAAAGGGGCCTTGATCAAACTCTCCACGAATGATCTCGATGGTTTCAACTAGTAGAGGCATCGGGAATTCCGACGGTGTGACTTGGTTCTCCGACGGCTCATTGATATCGCCACTCCGGCCAATGGTCACTGCGGCGCTGCCTTTGTAACGTCGGGGATCTTTGTCGCCGGCGTAGACTTCAAATTCACCCTGAAACAGCTCGGCGCGCGTCTTGCCATCGTCGGCAACTGAAACTCCAAACCTCGTTCCCAAGTCGACAATCTTTCCGCTCGGAGTCTCCACAGTGAAGCCCTCTGCTCCTTTGGGAACATCGGCACCGATACTACCTGAGAGAAGGCGGATTCTATCGGACGCTACGAGGTAAGTCTCGGTTCCCGCATCGAGCGCTAACCGTGCTCCAGCAATCATCTGGATTTCTGCAAACCCTTCCTCCAACCTAAGTTTCCCAGCACCCAACACCTGACCAATTACAAACTCTGGGTCTGATGAAGATACCACCGTCGCCAACGCGCCAATCGTAGCCTGACTACTACCCCTATCGCTGGGGCCGTCGCGATTGACGAGAACCAGAAGGCAAATAGTAGCCACTGCAACTAACCCCACGAACATCGCTGCCGTCCGCAGTAAGGGACTGCCAGAAACTCCCTTCTTAACCCGATCTGCCTCAACCCAAGTCTGCTGATCACGCAACGCAGCATGAACAGCGCTCTCATCGACAACTCGCCGCCTAAAATCTGCGGAACTCCGAACGCGCTCCTGAAAAACAGCTCTCTCAGCTCCATCTAGAGTGCCGTCTAAGTAGCGACCAATCAGAGCGGCGTCGGATGGTCTGCTGCTATCGTTTGTTCCAGTCATGGAAATTTAGTAACAAAGAAAAGAATACGAGATCGGAACGTATTATTTCGGTAGCCGTGGCGCATCAGCTGGTAGCTTCGCGATGCCTGAGTTCACGCTCTACACACTTTCGAAGCGAAAGCCGAGCTCGGGAAAGGGTTACGTAGACCGCATTTGGTGTCCAACCAAATGCTTCGGCGATCTTGCTCGACTTGAGACCGTCCTCATAGCGCATCCGAACGAATTGCTTCATTCGACCATCAAGCTTGTTCAAACACCGACCGAGAGCATCCAGCATAGAAGTGTCGGCGAGAACCGTCTCACCCTCACAGGCCAAGAGCTCTAAGACGTCGTCTTCCAGCAAACAAGGGCGCTTTTTCGATTTCCTCAGCTCGTTGAGAACGGTGATCCGGGCAATCCTGAACACCCATGCTCGGAAGTTAGTACCTAGAGTAAATTGATGCGCCTTTTTCGTAATCACGAGAAACACCTCCTGCAAAATGTCATCAACATCATCGGCACTGGGCAGCAATGACAGGACGAAAAAGCGCAAATCGCGGCTGTTTTTCACGAAGAGAGCCTGCACAGCCTCTTGGTGCCTACGACTGTTGGGATCCAAAGTGTGTTCGTTGTCAGGCATTACGACAACACCTAACGCTGCGCCGCAGATTTCCTTAGCATCATTTCATCAAAGGGAACATAAGCGAAAAAGATATGAGCTTTTTAGCGGTCGATCACGTTCTATCCGCTCAAGGATTGACATACGACTATTCTTTGCGAAATTTCACTTGATGGTGAGTAAAGTCGAAATCCCTAGAAAATCGATCTTTCGATTGTCGCTTTACCTAAGGGCTCTCTTCAAACTTCGTGAGAATTCGGTCGAGACAGTCTCGTCAGGTGCTTTAGCCAAGGCGGCAGGTGTAAAGCCCACGCAGTTGCGAAAAGACCTCGCCTACTTCGGCCAATTTGGCACACGTGGCTTGGGTTATAACGTTGAGGGACTCGCATCGGCAATCAATGACGTGCTGGGCATGAACAGTCTTCAACCAGTAGTGCTCGTCGGTGTGGGAAACTTAGGAACCGCGCTTCTACGCTATCGCGGGTTCAACAAAGAAGGTTTCGAAATCAAGGCGGCCTTCGACACCGATCCGCACCGTGAGCGTCGTCTCCAGCCCGGAATCGAGGTACTCGCCAACAACGAACTCTCCGACTACATTCAGAAGAATGATGTGAAGATGGCGATCCTCTGTGTTCCCGTGAGCGAAGCACAATCCGTTGCCAATGTTCTGGTTGCCGCAGGAGTCCAAGCGATCCTCAACTTCTCTGCGACGGTCTTGGACGTTCCAGACGATGTCGTCGTCAACAGTGTCGACCTGGCTCTTGAGCTAGAAAATCTAAGCTACTTCGTCCGGTAGAACGTGTTACGAGTTCGCTGCACCGACAAAGTTTCCAAGAAGACGGAGTCCCAGAGACTGGCTTCGTTCAGGGTGAAACTGGACACCGTGGATGTCTCCGACTTGAACGGACGAAGCGAATTCGCCGGCGTAATCGGTGGTCGACGAAATGATCGAGCGATCGACAGGATCTGGAAAATACGAATGAACGAAGTAGAGATGCGGGTCTTTTGGCCAGCCGTTCCAGAGTGCCGCTTCGGGATCTGTGACGTTGACGCGATTCCAACCCATATGCGGAACCTTTAGGCCTGCATCATCGGGAAACCGACGGACAGAGCCCTCCAAAAAGCCCAATCCGGCAATGCCAGGGCCTTCTTCGCCAGATTCGAACAGGAGCTGATAACCGACGCAAATTCCCAAAAACGGGCGCCCCGCATTCAGCCAAGCCTTGACCGGATCAAACAAGCCGCGGTCGTGCATGCAACGAACGCTGTCACCGAATGCCCCCACCCCTGGCAGAATGATCTTGTCGCAAGAATCGAGCCCCAGTGGAGACGAAAAGATCTCAGGTTCTACGCCGAGTTTGCGCAGAGCATTGTGGACGCTGCGCAGGTTCCCTGCGCCGTAGTCGATGATACCAACTTTCACAGCGGTGATCTAAAGCGATTCTTTGGTGCTGGGTACACCTTTGACGCGCGGGTCGATTGCGGACGCCTGATCAATCACCCGACCCAGTCCCTTAAACAGGGCTTCCGCCATGTGGTGGCTGTCGCGACCGTAGAGAATCTCTGTGTGAAGATTCGCGCCGACATTGAAAGAAACCGCGCGGAGGAATTCTTCGACCAATTGGAATGGGAAGTCTCCGATGTTCGGGACTAGTTCGGGAACTCGGTGCTCTAGAAAGGCCCTGCCACTAAAATCAATGACGACTCGAGCCAGCGTTTCATCCATCGGCAAGTAACTGCAGCCGTAGCGAACTATTCCAATCTTATCTCCGAGGGCTTCCTTGAGAGCCGATCCAAGAACGATGCCAACGTCCTCAACTGTGTGATGAAAATCGACTTCTAGGTCGCCCTTGGCCTCGATATTGAGATCCATCAGACCGTGACGGGCCAGGAGATGAAGCATGTGATCGAAAAATCCGATCCCGGTAGTGCCGGTAAATTTCCCCTCGCCATCGAGCTTCAGATCGAGCGAGATCTGAGTTTCGGCGGTATTTCTAGTGATGCTGGAGGCGCGTTCGGCCATGGTCGCGAAAGATCGCCTTTCCCGGCTCTGATGCAAGGACTGGAAGAATTGATCCATCTGCCGCGCGGAAATCGGCGGCTTGGAAGATTTGGGGAACTTGTTAAGCGAAAGGGACGCCGGTCGGCCACGGATCGAACCCGAAGTGAGTTGAGATCGTCGATGCGACATCGGCAAAACTCCCGCGGTTACCCAGCATTTCTGCTCCTCCCGGGTGGAAAGCGATCAAGGGAACCTTTTCTCGGGTGTGGTCGGTGCCCCGCCAAGTCGGATCATTTCCGTGATCAGCGGTTACTAAGACCAAATCATCGCTGCCGATGTTATCGACAAATCCTTCGAACCATTTGTCGAATTCGATGAGAGCCTTGGCATAGCCATCGGGATCGCGGCGGTGGCCGTAGAGAGTGTCGAAGTCGACGAGATTGGCGAAAATCAATCCCGTGTCTAATCGCTCCCATTGGTGATCAATAACCGACATCCCTTCAGCATTCGACTTCGTCGAGTTCGAAGCGGAAATGCCACTTTCGGCAAAAATGTCGCTGATTTTGCCCACTCCGATCACCGGATTGCCAGAGTCGTGAAGCTTGTTGAGCACCGTGTAAGGCGGCGTCATCGAGAAGTCCTTCCGGTTGCTGGTGCGGACGAAATTTCCAATTGTGCCAACAAACGGGCGGGCGATAACCCGGGCGATCCGGATCTCATTGGCTTGCTCTCGAGCCACATCACAGATCTCGTAGAGCAGATCAATTGGGATGATTTCCTCGTGAGCTGCAATTTGCATCACTGAATCGGCTGAGGTGTAGAGGATAGGATCACCCGACGTGTAGTGTTGCTCCCCCACCTCCTCCAAAATCTTCGTCCCGCTCTGCGGATAGTTTCCGATAAACCGGACGTTACAAATTTCCTCAATTGGCTCGATGATGCTCTGAGGAAACATGTCATAGAGAGCAAAGGGTTCTTCGGTTACACAGCCAGCGAGTTCCCAGTGCCCTGTGGTGGTGTCTTTACCAATCGACTTCTCTGACATCCAGCCAATCGAATTACGGGTACCGCGCTTCGCAAATTCTTCCGTAACGTCCTCTCCCGCGGCCCCTCGCATGATGAGGTCGAGCCCGATTTTCTCAAGAAATGGCAACGAAAAATCTGGCCCTTGAGATTCATAGATATGACCAAGGGTGTTGGCGCCTTCATCAGTGAAGTCATCAGCATCGGCAGCATGGCCGACACCGACACTATCGATTACAATTAGAAGTGCTCTGGGCATGGTAAGAGGCCAAATCTAGGCGATCTGCGGGGGCCATCAAGCCGTTTTGGTAGAGGCCATGTTTCAACCACTTCACCCTCCGTCCTCACTGCGAATTCCCGTGCATCGACGCCCAGCGACCTCCGCCTTTGAGCAACCGATCGAGCGTCCAAGAGGAAGAGGCCAAGCGCTGGGCTTCTTTGCGCGCCGAGGCGGGATCGAGGGCGGTGCCTTTGAACAACTTTCCGGCGTCGCCAAACAGCTCGGCTTTGAGCTTTCGATCGAGTTTGTGGATTCGACGCCGCAAGCTGGCGGCAGGTCCGAACGGCCAGATCAAGACCGCCCGCAGAGCAGTTTTGCGCGTTCTCAGAAGCACGAAACTGAGCGCTGACATGGCTTCGGGCGTCCAGAACCTCGACTGATTCCCACCAACAAAATCCAGCAAGTATTGCATGCGCGGCATTCCATCGATCCGATGTGTGAACTCCTCTTCTAGATCACTGGCAATCGCAATCCCGACAATGTCACTCAAGGTTAGCGTGCGGCATTTCTCACGCTTCATCCAACGCTTTTCGGCACGTTCGCTCCGGTTACGACGCGTCGTGAGCGCATGGTCTGCGATACCAAACTTCCAATCCGACCCCTCTTCGCCGATCCGGATCAACACTTCCAGTTTGCGGGACAACGACAGAGTTCCGATCACTCCGATCAATGCTCGAGCAAAACTGCAATTGAGGGCGATGATAGGTTCCTCACTGCTCGGCGGTTTCAATGAAATGGGCTCTGCCATCGGCTGCCTAAACAGCACCAGCCGATCGAGATTGCTCACTGCCACGGGGTAAATTCTGACCGTCCCGTAGCTCCAACGAAATGCCTCGGGCTTGTAAAATTTGAAATCGATTTCGCCATGAAAGGAGCGTCTTGGATGCTGCTTCTTTAGCTCGTCAATCAAGCCGGCCGCTCGGCGAATTGCGTCCGTTTTCGACGGTGCCCGAAAGACATTCGATCCACCGAACTCTCTTCCAGTGACGACCTTAATAGGCTCGGTTCCCGAGAGCTTCGATTTCAGATCTTTGACGGTTGTTCCAATAACCAACATCCCACCTTGAGGAACGTCTTGCAGAGTGCCAGCAAAGTGAGTCGACACGTCCTCTATATCGATGGTCTGCAGGTTCTCAGCAGCATTGGGGACAACGACAACACCGCCGCGCAGATACGGCACCCACGTCGCCTTTCCGGGCTTTCCATCGATTGTTGCCGAGAGCCCTCCATAGCGCTCGGTGTCCCAACAATTCATCTGCAGACCGAGCGATGTTGCGATCATCTGCCAGACGACCAATTCCGTCCGTGTTGTGGTATGATCGGTGACCACCATCATCCCGCTTCGCCTCAGTTCAAAGTTCGGAGCGACTCGAACATCACCCTCGATGATTTCGACCAACTCATCCCGCAGGTAAAGCTCAATCTTCCACCCATAGCGCGCGCAAATCGGAGCGTCGTCGGTCGGTGAAATCCCGAACTCAATTTGAGTCTCGGCCTTGGATTCGAGCCGATCGATCTCAGCCTCCCAAGCCACCTGATCAGTCTCCGGCAGCTGATCAAATCCACTGCTCGGATTGGCTGCTTCGAGTTGCGGATCAAGCACGACCCTCACCTTGACCTGGCCCGCAGATTCAGAGCCGCGACCATAGGGTGCGGTCGAAACGTTGGCCAGAGTCACCCGAATCGTTCCGTCGGCATCTCTCGCCAACTGGCTCGGTCCAGCAGCATCCTGAATCTGGATCGGATACTGAGTGAGCAGAGTCGTCGCCTGCTGAACGCCCCGGAAATCGCGCCCCAGCAAGGTAGCGTTAGGAGAAAATTCGGCGACCCCGGTGAAGGTTCCAACACCGGTCGGCTGACGATTTTCAATCCTACCTGTAAACCGATGATCAACCTCAATTTGCTGACCCGGCCGAAGCCTTGGCAAAATCACTTCATCGAACGAATCAAAACCGACTTGCTTGCCATCGGAGAAGTGAAGCGCGACACCGTCGGGCAGGGTCAGACCGCCGACGTTTTTAACCAGTAGGCCATCAATGTAAATATCCTCACCGGGTTCGTAGACCAGGTCTTCATTCGCTGATCGCACCCGATAGCCAAGCACCACTAAGTCGTAGGAAGCCTCCGCTCGTTCGATTTCCTTGCCGTTCTCATCAACGACAATCCAGGTCGTATTCGACGGCTCTCCGGAAGTCGCTGAAGCGCCTTGAGCTCCCGTTTGGCCATCCATGCCAGAACGCCCGGATCGGCCATTCTGCCCTCCTCGCCCCGAACTCCCGCGCCAACCGCCTTGACCACCGCTACCGCCGCGGCCTCCAGATCCTCCGGATCCGCCCCGACCCTTCGCTCCACCAACCCCGGAACGCCCGCCAGCCCCTTCTTTGCCTCCACGGCCGGCTCGCACATCGGTTCGAACCAAATGAAACAGCGCGGGATCAGCGGCACGAACTTCGATCGGAGCCGCGTTGCCGCCTGGAGCACCCCGGCCTCCGGTTCCGCCGCTACCCCCAGGACCGCCAGTTCCTCCATGGCCGCCGTCTCCTCCATCACCGCCGTCTTGACCGTTTTTTCCCTCGCGGCTCGTGCTCTTGCCGCGACCGCCACTTCCACCACCGCCTCCAGATCCGCCACCTCCACCGTCTCCGCCATCACCCCCGCTGCCACCGTGACCGCCATCGCCGCCACGAGCCCGCAAAAGTAGCAAACCCTGCTCTCCCAGATCGACAAGACCATCTCCCCCAGAACCATCAGAGGTGCCCTCAACGCGAAGCGCATCGGGGTCACCAGAAAGAGTTACCGAAAGATCCCGGGCGTTTTGCCCCGGTCGCCCGTCTTCACCATGTTCACCGTGTTTGCCCCGACCACCGTCGCCTCCACTTCGACCATCACCACCGTCGCGACCTGAAAACCCAGACATGCCACCGCGACCATCGGTTCCTTTGCCGCCAGTTCGCCCACGACGTCCCGATCTACCTGCGAGCCCATCTTCTCCCGCAGCGGAAATCTGATGAGAAATCCGTTCGTCATCCGCCCAGAGTGGCCGGCTTGAATCGCCGCCATGAGCCGAAGGTCTGACAGGTTGAAAACTACGTTCGATAGCCATCCTCACAGGGACGCAATTCAGACGTCGGATTGGGTGGGAGAAACCGCGGAAGCCGCAGGGAAAGAAAATGGTGCGCGATGCAGGATTTGAACCTGCGACCCCTTCCATGTCAAGGAAGTGCTCTACCCCTGAGCTAATCGCGCATCGCCCTCAAGCGGAGGGCCGAAAGTGAACTCCACACTGACCTTTCATGCAACCGGATTTTATCACCGATCAGGAAATTCTTCTCAAGGCCGATTTTCCTGAAACAGGCAAGTCTTGAACGACGAACCATATCATTTGTTTTCCCTGATGTTTAGGGAATCTTAAGAACGAGTTCTTTGAGCCACCCGACTTTAAGATCTGATCGCAAAACGCCTAGCTATCACCACCTCAGCCTTCGCTGCCTGACCCGCCATGAACCTCCTTTCGCTGCCCTATCTGCTGCCAGCACTGGTGTTTCTGGGGTGCTGCGGACTGTGGTTTCTGAACCGCCGCCTTTCGCGAGCGGTGTCTCTGGGAGCGATCGGCCTGTGCTACGTCGTCGGGGCGATTGCCCTGATGTGCGGCCATTTCCACCAAGTCGGACACGTCAAACTTCAGGGTGTCGAAGTCGATCTCGTCGATCGGCGAGGCAATCCACTGACCATTCCAATCGGTGGCGGAGAAAATTCTGGGCTCAACAATCCGACCGAACAACACCGCGTCGAAGGCGGCCCGGGGACAGTACTCAAGGCGGTGTCGGTTCCCGATGCGATTGAAGTTCCTGGCTATCCCGGCCAAGCCTTCCTCGTCCGCTCCGGTGGCGGTGACCTCTACATCAAACCCGGCGCGGGATATCGTGGTGACCTCCTAGTCATGGCAGGGGAACGCCTTCTGCCCGTCGCCGGAAACTACCCTAGGTTGGAGCCACTTCGCGATGGTGATGTCATCCGATGCACAGCTGCTGGAAATTCCTTGGAAGGCGAATTCACCGTCGCTGCGAATTCCCTCAATCGAAAAGTCTCGCTGCAGTGGCAAGGAGCTCCCAACCACCCAGCCCGAGATCTTCCAGTCATGGTAGCGCTCGGCACACCGACGTCTCCTGCGAGCTTCCGCTGTGGCGCTGCGATCTCGGATAAGATCTACCTCCGGGGACTCGGCCCCGATGGGAAAGGCGCGGTGGTTATTGAAAACGACGGCCAGTCGATCGGGATCAATGGAGGCCCGAAGCTACCACTCGAGCCTGGACAAAGCCTAACGATCGGAACTCCCGGATCTCCGGCGAGTGGAGTGCTCCAAGTCGATCAGATCATCCCAGTTGCCAAACCAGTAATCGCTCCCGATTCCCGCGTTGGCGGTGCTTTGACGGCGTCAGACAAATCACGAGAAGGAGAAGAAATTTCAGCTCAAGACGACAAAGTTTCAGCAGGCTATATCCGCCTGTTATGGTCGCCTTGCCTTCAGACAACCTACAACTTAGAGAATCGAAAATTTGCGTTGCCGATGGTCGAGCGAGAAATCGGCATCTTCACCCGGCTCGATTGGAACCGCCGGGTCTACGCCCTCGCGAATGCAGTCGGATTCGCTGCTGACCGATTCAGTTGCATCGTGTCTGGTCCCGACCACAAAGACCTCAACGGCTCACACCTTCTGATTGCTGATCCAAATCTCAGTCTGTGGCGAAACGGCGAAGCCGTGGATAGTTCCAAGAACTCATCAGCCGATCAAACCGATTCCGACGGCTGGCTACGAATCCCTCAAGGCGTTCCGATCTCATTCCGACAGATCGCCTTCGCTGAGACCCCGGGACTTCCTGATGCGGTGCGCCAACCAACCCAACCCGCGACCGTCATTAATCTCGATCGCGTCCGAACAAAGCGCACGCTCGGCGGCTTCCGACTAGCCCGCCCAGTCACCGAAAATTCGCCCCCCTACGTCGAAATCGATTTCGCGCGGCCAGAGGTAGTCGCCATCGACATGAGCGACATCAGCGAAGCCAACCCGACCAGCGACGGCTCCGGACGAACGATTCGCTTCTCAATCAACGACCCGATGGAGTTTGCCAACCGCTCTCACAAAGTGCGCTTCACTAGCCTGTCACCGTGGTTCGAGAACGCCAACGCTGAGGTCGAAATGCTGCCGACCGGATTGTCGATCAGCGATGACCGCGGCCGCGATCGTCAAGTCGGGTTCGGCGAGCCGTTCGAGATTGGTCGTGGTTCCCGGCTAGCCTTGACCATAGACCGCACTGGCGCCCCACTCCAAGCGATCGTCAAACTGCTACTCGCTGGGCTGATCGCCGTCGTAGTCAGTTCTTGGCTGATGCGCCATTTCCCGTTCTTCGCACTGTTCTTTGGGGTCGCTTTCCTGACGATGACACGGGTTCTGTCAGGCCATGCAGCCGGGGTGAACTACCCGCACGACACCGGCGCGCTGTCAGTCGCTCTATGGATCGCCCTCGCCTTTCCTCCCCTGCTCGCCGCGGTCATTTTCGTCTGTGCCGGACTGAGACCCGTCATTCTAGGTAGGGTGGCCAATGCGTTTACTGATGGTGTAAAATACCGTCGACTCGCGCTCCTCGCCATCGCTCTGCTGGCGCTGCGCTGCCTGATCGCGTTCGTTTTCGGTGGCAAGGAATCAATCAACCTCGGGATGCGGTTCTCGCTTTCGATTCTATTTGTCCCTGCCCATCTCGCCTTGTTCGCAGCTGCTGTCAGCCGACTGCTGGCCGACCGGAGACGCTCAGGCCACCTGACGGCTAAAGCGCTTTTCGGGTTCGCCCTGTTCGCCGCCTTCGCTCTAGGGCTGCAAGCAATTGCGGGGGCGGTAGTCTCGGATCTAGGCACATTTATCTACTTTATTCCACCCGCCGTGGCACTGGCCGTCGTGGCTCTGATGGCCTGGGGAGAAACCATCACCGCCTACATGGGTCGAAGTAGCGACCGCGATGTCGCAGGACGATGGCGACCTGCGGTGGTCGCCATGGGTCTACTCATTCCCGCCGTCGGGATCGCGCTAGCAATCCAAAGTCCACTCAAGCTGATAGAATTCTTTCCAGGAATTCACTCTCGGCTGATGTCGGATTCGGTGATCACCGAACGCAATCTCCTCCGAGCCCTCCAAGTGATCGACGCGGAGAAACTGGTCGAGATGGGAACCGACACCGCTGAAGCCATCGCTCAAGACCACGCCTACGTCGCCAACTACGCCCATCGCGGTCTGTCCGGCGATGGCTTTCTTCAGGTCGATGTCGTCCGGGCAAAACGCGAAACCGCTCTGAACGACAACGCCTTCGCTGTCTTTACCTTGGCACAATTCGGCTCCATCGGCGGCATCGCCATGGCGATCGGCTACCTAGCAATCATGCTCGGCTGCATCCTGCCGCGACACTCTCGCGGACTCGGGCATGAAACTTCCTACCCGTTGATTCTGGCCCTGCTCGCCGGCTTAGCTTTTGCTTTCACGAGCTTCTATATGATGGGCGCGAACTATTCGCTGACGCCATTCACCGGCCGCAATCTCTACCTCCAAGGCCTCAACTCTAAATCCGATGCGATTGAGTCTTTCCTCCTGTTAGCAATGATTGCTGGCGGGATCGGCTTGGCGCTGCCAGAACGCACCCGAATCCGCGATACGGAGAGGTCCAAACCCGACCCCGATCGCGCTGAGCGAAGACTCAATCTGCGGCGGCCCTCCCCTGCTGGTTGGGTCGATCCGTTCCTCGCTGCGGGGATCTTGGCCGCGGTAGTAGCGTTCAGCCTGGTGATGAAATTTGTTGAAGGTGGAGCCTCAGAACCCGATGACCTCTATATCGCTCGCGGATATATCACCAAAGTTCGCAATCTCGTCGAACGCCCAGGCAGCCCTCTCAAATACGCCAGCCCCGCCACGATCAAACCCGAAGACCAGCCTCCAGGAGGTATGGGGCAACTGCGATTCGAAACCGGTGACGCAACGAAAGAGGAGCTGGCCTTCTACCGTGCCAGTGGCCGGATCCGCCGAGACATCGCCGCTTTCAACGACACAGGCGGAGGCATGTTTCGCGTTAGACGCGGCGCTCTCGGGATCGATCCGTATTCCCATAACGTTCTGATCGACACCAACCGCAACGAACAGCTCGACGTCACACTAGGCTTCGACTCCGACCCGGTTCTCGCTCTGGCCAACAATTCGATCTCCCTCGGTTTCGATCTTGCAACGGCTGAAGAATCCATCGCGGATCCTTCGCTCCGCTCCGCAGCCAAAGCCGTGCCCTACACCAATCTCATTGGCCGCGAGCGCCGAGCGTTTATTAACCAAGCCTACGTCCTCTTAGCCCCCCGCGGCAGCGAAACCCGCACGCTGGCTCAACTGGCAGTGATCGATGGTAGCCCAACCATCCGCTGCAACACTCGGCGCGAAAATGCTGTCCTGTTCATTAACAACATCGCAGTCAACCGCGGACCTCAGCCCGGACTCGACTCGCTCAAAAAACGTGCCCCCGAGCTCGAGGTCAATACCTACCAACTCGTCGAGGGTGACCGGATTCGGCTTCAGACGCCAACTGAGGATATCTACTTCCGATTCGCCCGCATCGACAACTCAGTCATCAGCCAAACTCGGATGCTCAATGGCCGGATGATTCGCGAGATCAATCCTGCCGTCGCTGAACGCTTGCCGATGGTAGCCGACCTCGATGCCGCCCTACGCAACTACGTTCGCGACCACCCTGATCGCCGGATTCCGAAGTCGCCACGAATCACTCTATCGATTGACGAACGACTTCAGTCCGTGACGCAGACCGCATTGCTCGAATTCGTCGCCACCTACGACCGCCAACATCTTGTCACCCTGCCGGATATCCAATCGCATCCAGCGGCCATCGCCATGGTCGACGCCCAAACGGGAGACGCTCTGAGCTTGGCCTCCTACCCGACTCCCGATCAGATCGCAGAACTCCGGAGAGCCAGCGAACGGGGCACCATCGAACGCATTCCCGAAGGCCGATTCACACGCCTCGAACAGAACCAAAACCTGCCCTACATCATCATCGGGTCGACCTCCAAGCCGCTGTTTGCCGCCGCAATCTGGGAGACCCATCCGAAGCTTCGCAACCTCAGAGTCGATGGAGGCGATCTGGCGACTCATATCTACGGCAACCGATTGATCAACCCCCTCCGCAATGTGTCGCGAGGCAATTCATGGGGACCGATCGAATTTCTTCAACACTCGTCGAATATCTACACCGCCCACCTTTACTTCGCGACACTCGCTCCTCAGAACAGCTACTGGGTCGATGGCCGCGGCTACCTTCAGTACGAAGGCGCGAAGCTAAATATCAGCAACTATGCCAACACTCCGAGCGACACCGTAAAGAACCTCGATGATCCGAAGCTGATTGCCCACGACATGCTCAGGCGCACGTTCGACATCGATACGGTGGAAGACTATTCAGCCGCCGACGACGCCCTTCACGAACGCGGATTTTTAGCTCCGCTACTAAAGGAAATCGGCGTTCCTCCCGACGAACTGCCGGACGCTTTTCTTCGCGTCAGCCCTGACCGGCCTAACCTCTATCTCGATGATTTGAAGTATGCTCGGGGCGGCCTGATTTCGATGCTCATTGGCGGTGCTTCGAACAGATGGTCGAACGTCAAACTCGCAGAAGCTTATGCTCGGCTTGGTTCCGGTCGCCAAGTCATCGCACGGCTGGCAAAAGACCCTAGCATCACCGTAGGCCCACCGGCTTTTCTACCATTGCCGATCTCGGATCCGGTGCGACTTCAGGTGCTCACTGGTATGGAGCAGGCAATTCTCAGTGGCACCGCATCGAGCTCCCATCGCGGCTTCCGACCAGCCATCGAACAAGCCAACCGCGAACTCGCCAGCCAAGGTCTGCGGATTCGCGCCTTCGGTAAAACCGGTACCGGAACACGCATCAAAGGCCGAGAATGTGCCGCCTTCGCCTTCTTCCTCGGAATCGAAACTGTCCAAGGACAAGATCTCGGAGGCATGAGTTGCACCATCTATCTCGAAGATCGTGCCCCTGGAGGGAACTCCGGAAATGCCGTCACTCTGGCCGGCCGGATCGCCCCTGAAATGATCGAGTACCTGAAACGGAAAAAGGCCGTGCAGGAATATTTGGAAGCCCGGTAGCCGGCTATTCGGCAGAACGACCCGAACGATGTAGGCAACGATCGCCACGATCTGTTCAGGATCCATCCCGGAGACGAGGTTGAGCATCATGGAGCGACCCGTCGATGTAGCCAGCCTGTTTGATACCGGCGAGCGGCATCGGAATCATGGTCAAGATCCCAACGACTTACGAGTTTGTGATATCGTAAACCCACCTGCCAATAGTGCCAGGCAGGGAGCGCCCACTTAACATCCCAGTCTCTTCGACCCTCAGGGGCACGACGACGCCTCTGACCTCTTCGTGGATCGGAGCCGTGAATCGACTCGTTTGGAAGTTCTTAAAACTTGGCGAGCAAGCTGTTCGCACAGGCTGCCGCAAATTCAGGGGCGTTGACGTCGGCATCGACTTCGACTAGTTCGACATGGCTGCCCAAATTGTCTCGGATGGCTCCGAAAAGGGCCTCGTCTGCAGCTGGATCGTGGAAGGCTTGACCTTCGGCACTGATGATGCTGATCGCCTTGGTCGGCAATAGAACGGTGACCAGACCCGTGTAGGCATTGACCTTCTCCGCTAAGATCTTTCCGAGCTCCGCGCACTCTTCTGGGCTGGTGCGCATCAGAGTGACCTGCGGATTGTGGATGTAGAAATTGCGACCTTCGAATTTTTCGGGGACGGTTTCGCGGCCACCGAAGTTGACCATATCAAGACAGCCCGGAGTGACAATAGCAGGTATCCCAGCGACACCAGCCGCGTCTAGGCGAGTCGGGCCAGCGCTCAGAGTTCCGCCGACCAGTTCATCGGCCCACTCAGTCGTGGTGATATCCAAGACTCCACTGATCATCCCATCGGCGATGAGGGTCTCCATGGTCTTTCCTCCTGTACCGGTGGCATGGAAGACGAGAACTTCGTAGCCGGCTCCTTCGAGAATCGCACGAGCCGCGTCGACACATTCCGTGGTGTTGCCAAACATGCTCGCAGCAATAAGTGGGCGAGCCTTGGCCTCCTCGACGATTTCGGTTTCGACCATGCCGCAAACAGCACCTGCGGCCCGGGTGAAGATGGTGCGGGAAATACGATTGAGCCCCGCCACATCAACGATGCTGGGAATCATGGTGATGTCCTTCGATTCGACGTAGTGAGCGATATTACCACTCGCCAGAGTCGAGACCATGACCTTCGGAAAGCCCACTGGCAATCCGCGCATCGCACCGGAACCGAGAGCTGTTCCTCCTCCACCTCCGAGTGAAATGATTCCGTCGATCTTGCCTTCAGCGGCGAGCTTGGCCACGAGTTTCGGAGCAGCCGCACTCATGGTGACAACACATTCTCCGCGGTCTTTCCGAGCCATCAAGGCGTTCAAGTCGATACCATCAGCGGCAGCGACTTCAGACCGATCGATGTCTGGCTTGATCGTCGGTTCCGCACCCGTCCCAACGTCGATGAGCAGGACATTGTGCCCACGCTTTCGAATGAGATCGGCGACGAAAGCATGCTCTTCACCCTTAGAATCGAGAGTGCCTAGAACGGCTATGGTTTTGGTGCTCATCAGTTTCGTGGTCGTAGTTCCCAAGGGTTTAGTTCGTTCGGTCGAGCGGGATCGATTTGAATTCCTTGGTCAGGTTCGTCAGCGAGTCCTCAACTGCCATTCGCTCCAAACTGGAAGCTCCAACGAAACCGGACGCATCCGTGCGTTCGTTAATGAAGGCTGCGTCCTCTGGAGTCGCGATCGGACCACCGTGAGACAGGTAGATCACATCGTCGCGGACGGTACGGCCAGCATCGATGATGTTCTGAGTGGCAGTCGCTGCGTCGTCTAGGGACATCGCCGCGTCTGTCACGCCGATCGATCCACCAACAGTGCAACCGACGTGGGCGATAATCACGTCAGCACCAGCTTCGGCCATGGCCTTGGCTTCCTCAGATGAGGCAACATAGACGATCGAGAAGATGTCCATCTTCCGCGAGAGCGCAACGGTTTCGACTTCCTTGTGAGTGCCCATTCCGGTCTCTTCCAACTGATTTCGGAAGTCGCCATCGATGATCGAGTGGGTCGGGAAATTGTTCATTCCAGAGAAACCCATATCCTTGACCTTCTGAAGCCAGTGCCACATGCGGCGGCGTGGGTCGGTGCAATGAACTCCACAGATGACTGGGATCTCTTCAACAACTGGAAGTACCTCAAACTCACCGATCTCCATCGCCGTGGCATTGGCATCGCCATAACCCATCATCCCAGCAATGGAGCCATGCCCCATCATGCGATAACGCCCTGAGTTGTAGATAATGATCAGGTCAGCGCCGCCCTTTTCGATAAACTTCGCGCTGATTCCCGTTCCAGCGCCCGCTGCGATGATGGGCTCTCCCTTTGAAAGAGTATCACGCAAACGCTGAAGAACTTCGTCACGGGTGTACGGATTCCCGATTCCAGTCCATGGATTAGGCATCGTTTATTATGCCGATGTCTGACCGACAGACAATACCGCAAATCCACATTATTATGTCGCTGAAGCAAGTCGGTTCATTCCACCCCAAGCTCCCACTATTCCGCAATCATTGGCTTCGATTTCGTCTGCAGGGTGACACCGGAAAAAAACCAGTTATCGAACATCGCGTCGTTGTTCAGAAATCCATGATCCCAGGTGTCGGCGATTCGATCATACTGGAGCACCCCACTTTTGTTACGCCGATTGTCCGCATCCTCCTGATAAACCGCATCACCAGGGATCAGCGGGTGGGCGAGCGAGTTGGCGAAACCATATCCCTGGTTGGCTGAAATATCCCAGAGGTGCGACGCTCGGGTGGTTCGGTGATAATATGCTCAAACCTCTTAAAGCAGATGTCGTTCTGAATAGCGTCGCAAATCTCATTGGGCATTTGCCTGGGGACGTCGCCTTTTTCGCAAAGGATACGTCTTTCCGCATCATCGCAGGCAACGAAAACCTCTGCCACCGCGTTGGGGCCTCCATGTTAGACGACCTGCTTGGAAAGACCGATCACGAGTTGTTCCCCCCACAGATGGCCGACAACTTCCGGTTGCACGACGAAAGGGTCATCAATACTGGCGAGGCATCCATCACCCGACAATTAGGAAGTAGGCTTTCGAAAAAATTGAGCGCGACCTAAGATAGGTTCGGCATTCCAATACGCCCGCACCCAGAGAATCCAAACTCTTCTCTTACTCGACAAAGAGCATTCGAAACGCGTATCCTCTCGCTATCCTCACAAGCAGTTAGACCCTGAATAGATCGGGACGTCAACAGGCGGCAATAGGCTAAGACAAAGACCGAGTAGCTTCACCGCGAAACCCGATTTTACTATGGACGACCACTTCTGTGCAAACCTGCCCTCCGTTGAGAGTCTCCGCGAAAAAGCTCGGCGGCGGATGCCCGGATTTGCCTTCGACTATCTCACCGCAGGCTGCTTTTCCGACTCCAATATCGAGCGCAACACCAGCGACATTCGAGAAGTCCAGCTTGAGCCACGCTATCTCGGTGACTTTGGGGGAGCCAGTCAGACCGCTGAACTGTTCGGCGAAACATATGACTCTCCCTTCGGTGTCGCACCCGTCGGGCTCCAAGGTCTGATGTGGCCGAAAGCCTGCGAATTTCTGGCTCAATCTGCGGCCGACCACAACGTTCCCTTTGTGCTCAGCACCGTTAGCACCGCCTCCATCGAAACCATCGCCGAGATCACCAGCGGGAAGCTTTGGTTCCAACTCTACAACCCAGCCGAAGACGATCTACGCGAAAAGATTCTCGACCGAGCCGAAGCCGCGGGTGTCAAAACCCTCGTCCTGCTCGCCGACACCCCGACCTTCGCCTACCGCCCGAAGGAGATCCGCAACGGCCTTTCGATCCCACCGCGAATGACCCTGCGAAACGTCTTCCAAATGTGCACACACCCGCTGTGGTCATTCTCCCAACTCGGCGCTGGAGCACCAGAATTTCAGACAATGAAGCCCTACATTCCTGAGGGCCTCAGCATGAAACATCTCGGCATGTTCATGAACAAAACTTTCTCTGGCCGACTCAACGCCGAAAAGATCAAACCGATCCGCGACCGCTGGAAAGGCAACCTTGTCCTCAAGGGGATCGTCAATCCCGAAGACGCAAAGTTGGCCCTTTCACTTGGCATCGACGGCATGATTGTCTCTAACCACGGCGGGCGCCAACTCGACGCCGGAGAATCTACCATCAAGCCGCTCCCGAAGATCGCTAAGATCTGCAAGGGCAAGGCTACGGTCATGATGGATAGCGGCATTCAATCCGGGCCGGACATTGCCGCAGCCCTCGCGTCCGGTGCTGACTTTACCTTCCTCGGACGCACACCAATGTATGGTGTCTGTGCACTCGGAAAATATGGCGGCCACCACACCTTCACCATGCTCAAGCGCCAGCTTCAGCAGGTCATGGAGCAGGTGGGTTGCGAAAAGGTCGGGGATCTAAAGAAGCACCTCATCGCACAGTAGAGAGCCTTTACCCCCCGATCAACCGCGGGCTCTGCCTTAGGGTTTTTAATAAGGAGAGTGGAATTGTATTCCGCTAAATTTCACTCATTGGCGGAATGGGAATCACCGCACCTCCCCAGCCATCCGCGAGTATTCAGAGGAAGGCCCGCTCAGCGGTCTTTCGTGCCTCGCGTCCTTTCTCCCGAAACGACCGGTTGCCGACTTTTCCAACTTCTGTTTAGTGGAAGATCTGATCATGAAGTTCTTCACACTCTGCCTTCTTGCGGTCGCAACTTCATCCAGCGCCCTAATCGCTTCCCCGCTCGCCGGAACGAAGCCGAATATCGTTTTCGTCATCACCGATGACCAAGGCATGGGCGATCTTTCCTGCATGGGCAACGAAGTCGTTCGGACTCCGAATATCGACGCGTTCTACGAAGGAGCAGTTCGCTTTACCGACTTTCAAGTCAGTCCGACCTGTGCTCCGACTCGAGCGGCACTGATGAGCGGAAGACCACCTTTCAAAGTCGGTGTGACTCACACCATTTTACAGCGGGAGCGGATGGCACCTGATGTCTTCACCCTGCCCCAAGCGCTCCAGTCCGCGGGATACGCCACTGGTCTTTTCGGTAAGTGGCACCTCGGCGATGATGTGGAATATCTCCCGCAGAGCCGCGGCTTCGACGAAGTTCTCATGCACGGTGCCGGCGGCATCGGACAAGTGGGTTTTGGTGACTTTCCGCCGAACAATGAGAACGTCTACTTCGACAACGTCCTCCTTCACAACGACACCGTTGTGCAGACAAAAGGCTACTGCACTGACCTGTTTTTTCACTCGGCCCTCGCTTGGATTCAGGAACAGAGAAAAGCGGAGAAAACACACTTCGCCTACATTTCGCTCAATGCTCCCCACGCTCCGATGGCGGTCGCCGAATCCTACATGAAGCGCTTTCGAGATCTCGGCTATGACAAAGGAACGGCAGGTCGCTATGGAATGGTTGAGAACATTGACGACAACTTCGGCCAACTCATGGAGAAGCTCAAAGCATGGGGCGCCATAGAGGACACTCTGGTGATTTTCATGACTGACAACGGTGGAACTCATCTGAGCGGAAAGCTCAACGGAAAGAGGGTGAAACACTTTAATGCACACCTGCGTGGAGCAAAGAACAGCCCCTACGAAGGAGGCACTCATGTCCCAGCGTTCTGGCAATGGAAGGGCAAGCTCGCCAAGGGAGTCGACATCGATCCGTTAACCGCCCATCTCGACATCTACCCGACGTTTTGCGAATTAGCTGGAGTAGTACTTCCAGATGAGATGCAGGAACTCGAAGGACGCTCCCTACTCCCCCTGCTCGACGATCCGAAATCAGAATGGGCTGACCGTGAACTCGTCATTCATTGCGGCCGTTGGGGCACGGATGAGCGGGAAGATTTCAAATTCAAGAAATGTGCGGTACGAACATCGAAGTGGCGCTTCGCTAACAACACAGAGCTCTTTGACATCACTAACGATCCCTCCGAAACCACTGACGTCTCCGCCCAGTTCCCCGAAGTCGTCGAAAAGCTTCGCAAGGTATACGACGCTTGGTGGGATTCGACCGAGCCCTTGCTGGTCAACGAAAACCTGCCGAAGGTCGAGAGAGAAGAGCAGCCCTTATCCATCCGCTACTACAAGCAAAAGGAGGAATCCGGCATCCCTGATTGGGCACCTGCCGACCTTGAGTAGAGAACGACAAACCCTTAGGACAATGAAAGTTCTCGCTATTCTCGCCACCTTGGTCATCGGGCTAATCAGCGCCTCAGCCCAACAAGCCAAGAAACCCCGCAAAGCTCTCGAGACCGGCTTCCCCCGAGATCTCGGGGTGGTCTACAAGACGGTTGGCAAGCGCGAGCTCGAGTTCGACATCTACTATCCTGCGGCGAAGGCCTCGCGGCCGTGCCCGGTGATTGTCTACACCCACGGCGGTGGTTGGGCGGCAGGGAGCCGGTTTGGGGCATCTTCGGGTGGCTTTGCTCCGCTGTTCCGGATTCTCTTGGACAAAGGTTTCTGCATCGTCTCAGTCGACTACCGACTTTATAATAAAGGCGGAACGATCCAGATGCGCGACTGCGTCATCGATTCGAAGGACGCGGTGCGCTATCTCGTAAAGAACAGCAAAACCCTAAAGATCGACCCTGAGCAACTGTTCCTGTTCGGCGACTCCGCCGGCGGCCAGATTGCCCAGATGCTACTTCTGTCTCCTCCCGACTCGCTGCCTGGAGACGAGACGTTGGCGGGTGTTTCCTATTCGCCAGTGGCTGCTGTTTCTTGGTATGGCCCCTGCGATTTCGAGAAGGAAGATCTCTTCAACCACGATGACCGAGCCGACTTTAACGATCGATTTGGGCCGCGAATTTTGCCTTCGGGTGCGGACGTCTCCGCCAAGGAAAAACTGCGGCTCTATCGCGAGATGAGCCCGATCAACTACCTGAAGAACGCCAGCCCACCCCTATTCATGATTCAGGGAAACAAGGACACCACCATCCCAGTCAAGCATGCGCACTACATGGCGGCCAAGGCGAAGAAGGTCGGTGCTCCAGTTGAAGTATTAATCGTCGAAAATTCCGGTCACAACTGGCGGAAGGTCGACGCAGAGATCAGCCCTTCCCGCGACGAGATCGTTCAGGCGACCGCTGAGTTCTTCTCAAAGCATCTTAGGTAGAGTTCAGGAATAGAAGAAGGAGCAATTTCGCCGTGATGAAGACGAATGTTGCGGACAAGAATGTTCACGCTCCTTGTTTTCAGTAAATGTCGGAGGTCGCTTCGATGCTACTCGGCAGACGCTCCGACGTTCTTGAGAGAAACATGCTGGATGGCCTTGCCGTCGCCGTTGTCGTCTTGGCCATAGATCACGACGCGGTATTTCTTCGTTAGGTCGAGCCCGCCTTCGATCTGGCCGGCGGCCTCGGTGATCCCATTAATGGAGTACGACCAGGTGCCGCCGGGAGCGATTTTCAAGATGACCACGTTGGATTCATGAATGCGGAACATCTTATCAGAACCGAACTCAACATTGGTGCCGGATTGGTCGAGCATCTTAGTGGTCTTACCGTTATTGAAGAAGAGACCTCGAACAGCGGGAGTTCCCGCAACGTTGACCCCGAGGCCGTAAACCTTGGCTGCTCGGAAAGGGTTATTTCCTCCGTAGTTTGTGAGATCGGTATCCAAACTGACCAGCCCGAAAGACAAATTGTGGCCAGCGCTGTTGTCGATCGACCCGGTGGTGTAACCGATGGTCAGAGTAAAACCATCATCGGATTGAAAGGCTCGCTTTGAGTAAAGAATGCCGCGCCTTGAAAATACGTCACCGTTGTTGTCGTAAACGAACTCGTTCCTCCCTGGGATTTGCCGCCACTGCGCCCCGCCACCCATAATCCGCTTAGCCAAGGGCAAAAACTCGCGGGCGATCATCGTAGTGAACGACCAGACTTCTCCTGTGACGACCGAGTCATCAGAGTGCAGGGTATCGACTCGCCAATAATAAGTGGTGTTGCCTTTTAGAGTCTTGTGCTCAGAGAGTCGGACGATGTTTTCTGGCGCGGTTTGGGTAGCCAGAAGGGACAGCTCATCAGAGCTCGTGCCGAAGTAGATCTTGGCGCTCGTCCCGTGCAGGCCGATCAAATACATGAGATCGGTATCGAGGGGAACGTATTCACCGTTGTCCCGAGGAACCGCCATTCCGGCTTGGGAAGTTTGGCGACCCGGAATCCAATAAGTAGGCGAGTCCGCTTCATAGGCCCCGATATCGGGGGCAGCACCGAGGAACCCAGCAGTGACATCGATGGTCTCGCCGTTGACTGTGCAGTTGACTGGTGTGCCCTTGTCGATGAGTTGAGGCAGCCCCAGTCTCGGGCGGAAGTCCCAGTTATCGGGATCGCGGAGAAGGTAGCCAAGGAAGGCAGCAGAAAAGTTGTGAGACGCGACCGCCGGGTCTTTGATATTGCCAGAAAGTTTGTGGGCGGCATTATTCCGGGTCAGGGTTTTGGCGTTTCCACCTTTGTCGAGGGCGACGTCGATATCAGACCATTTGTAAACGCCAGTGTTGTTGTAAACCTCATGACCGTCGCCTTTCAGTCGAGCACCGTCGCCACCCGTCGCGATCCCTTTGATGCGGTCAGCCATCATGACGTTGCGATAGAAATTGGCATCTAAGCCGAGAACAACAGGGCGATTGTGACCGTCCCAGCGGAAGTCTCTCGCGTCGTTCCCGATGAACCAATTGTAGCGAGCAACTGACTCAACGACGGCGGCGTGGGCAGCGTAGACCGAGGAGCCGTCGTTCTCGAGAAGTCCGCACTTTGTGTGGTAGTTGTATTCGCAAACCCACGGTTCTGTAAGATCCCCGGAAGTTGGCGAACTGACCATACCCATCGCTTCGCCAGAGATGTTGATGGTATTTCTCCGATAGACAAAGCCTGGTGACCCCCGGAAATTAACCGCCCCAGATCGACAAATGGGAGCGTAGTCGATCCGGTGAAAGAGATTGTTTTCGACCAGAGCACGGTAGGTATTCTCGCCCCACAAGCCGCCGCCATCAGAATTCTGAAAGGTGCAATTGAAGACAATGATATCGTCGCAGCGGTCGGTGGGTGTGCCGATGAACCGAGCCGTTGTGGGACTCTTCGTATCACCGAGTGATCGGCGGGAACTCGATGGATAGTCCAAATTGCAGTTCTGGACGGTGATGCGATCTGACGACTTAAAGTAAAAGGCGGTGGCAAAGAAATCGATGCCATCAATGACAAGGTCATGGGTCTCGGCGTCGCCAACGATGGAGTCCACGCGCTGCTTGCTCCGGACACTTCGGCCCGCTGGACTGTTTCCGTCTTCGCACCAGAGGTAAAGAGTGCTGGTCGACTCGTCAAAACACCATTCTCCCGGAGAGTCGAGCATCGGACGCGCGGTGTTTTTCAGGCCGCCCTCGAAAAAATAACCCCGAGTGTTTTTTAGGGGAATGATACTCGGGGTGTAGGTGAAAGTGTTCGACCCCGCGCTGTGACCGCGCACAATTCGGGCACCAGTGACATGGTCACCGAAATTGAGGATGGCAACACATCCCGTAAAGTCTATCCCAGTGTCTGCGAGGGGCTGAATGCGACCGGAATTCGGGTTGTCTATCACCGTCCTTCGCTTTGATGATGCGAGCTTCTCACGGCGATTCTTTTCGTGGAAAGCTAAGTCTGAGAAGGCAGGGGCGTTAGGAAACCGAGCTAATGTCATCGGCTTTCCGTCAACAAAGAGCTGGGCAACTGGCTCGGAGACTTTCGCTTTGTAGACCTTGCCAGAGTCAACTTGCCAATCAGCCGAGATTTCATCAGTACCGTCGATCACCGCAACTTCATCGTTGTAGGCGGTGAGCGTGACCGGCTTGTCCTTTTCGCCGCTCCGCCCACTCAAATCGACGCTTTGAAAGTAGCGACCGCCCCTGAGGGAGATTGTGCTACCCGGATCGGCAAGATCGACCGCGTGCTGGATGGTGGCGAATGGTGAATCTAGTGTGCCGTCGTTGGCGTCATCTCCTCCTGGAGCAACGACGTATTCGGCCCCGTATGCGAGAGAGCAATGAAAGAAGGCAGCGAAGCAGATCAATCGAATCATAGAATGAAGCGATAGTCGCTAAGATTGAGAAAACGCGCCAGTTCTTTTGACAGGCTGTGAACAAAAGACTCCATTAGATCATAAGCTGTTGCGTTGTAGCCACTTAACCCGCAAAAAAAAATCGCATTTTGGTGCCATTTCCGCTATCAAGGAGTTTATGAAGTTCTGGCACCCCTCAATCATTCTCATCCTGTCCGCGTCGATCGCTCAGGCAACTACCGTCATCTACGACGGCTCTTCGGCCGATCTGAACATCATTAACAATGATGCGAATAATGATGCGGTAGCAGTGAACACTCTATCGGGAGGAGCGGGCGCTTTGTGTTTAGAGAATCCCCACGGTACCAATAACAACTCGGGCTTCGCCAGTATGGATAATATCGACACCCTTCTAGGGCGATCTAGGGCGGGCGTTGACCTCGTCCGACACACTTCTCTTCACGATGGTGGTCGATGAATTCACCAGTGGCACCCTTAGAGCCAACGGCATTGAGTTCGGGCTTTCTTCAGACGGAACAACATTCCGGCCAGATCCCAATCTCATTTTTCAACTCGATGACGGGGGCGCAGTCTCTGGCATGGCACCAGATAACTTCCCTGGGGAGACCGTAAACGCTGCGGGTTGGGGCGCGACCGAAGCAAGTCTACTAGACGGCTTCACGATCACGCTCCAAGCCGACAGTAGCGGTTACCTATTTACTGTGAGCGACATCGTTCAGACGGGGTTCCCAGCAACAACCACACAAACCTTCGGTGGTACTTTTTCCGGCACCGAGTTCGTCGATAATTTCGGCAGCGGACATATCTACTTCACTGCTCAGAAGGACGCAAATCCTGATATGATAGCCAAAGTGAGCGAGTTCAGCATTACCTTAGTGCCTGAGCCATCGCGAGCACTTCTTACTGGGCTTGGATTGGGTGTCTGCCTACTGAGACGGCGACGATAGAAATCGCAGCTTTCGGCAAAGAGAGACTAGCAGGTCGGTCTAGGTCTGGCAGCGCTGCGCGCTGAATGAAGATTGAGCCCTTCGGGTTACAGCCCAGACTGCGCCTAGCTTTGTTACTCGTTGGTTGTGGATGTTTATCCACGCCCGCCTCGCGCCGTGCTAGGCGAAATCTGGACGGCAATGGCAGATCGCCGAATTAATCAGACCTTCCCTAGCTTTATTGCTCGTTGGTTGTGGATCTAGTCTTGTTTGAGATTGATCCAACCAACTCGCTCGGTGTTAGGAATCTCAGCACGCCACTCTTCAAGGAGTTTACTGAGTTCGCTGACGACCTCGGGGTGATCGCTGTAAACATTCGTCGCTTGGCGAGGATCGGCGGCGAGATTGTAGAGTTGTGCCTCGGGAGCATCAGGGCGGATCTTACTGTTCTCAACGTCGCTGTTGACTAGACCTGTGAGTTTTTGAGAGGCAGCACCCGACAGAAGGTGATCGCCGATTTTCTTTCCTTGGAAGCCTCCTTCGTCCTGATCCGGAATGTAGACCCAGTTGCCCTTACGTATGGTAAGGTGCTTTGGGCTGTTCGGCGAGATGATGAGAAAGTCGCGGGCTGGTTTTTCGGCGGTGCCAGTGAAGTCCGCGAGTTGATTGACGCCATCAATCACGGCGTCTGCTGGTAGATCAGCCTCAGCCGCAGCAGCGAAGGTCGGGAGGAGATCGATCTGGCTCATCAGGGCTGACGACTCGGAACCTGCAGGGACGCGCCCAGGCCAGCGGACGAGAAAGGCAACCCGGTGACCACCTTCCCAAGCACCAAATTTGTGGCCTAAGAGATCACCATTCTGACGATGTCCTGCCTTCCACGCCTTCTGGCCTGTGTTGTTGAGCATTCCACCATTGTCGCTAGTAAAAACGACTAAGGTGTTCTCGGCTAAGTCGAGTTCGTCCAAGGTCGTGAGCACCTGACCGACGATCCAATCGAGTTCGTGAACGAAGTCTCCATAGAGTCCGCATTGGCTGGTTCCTTTAAATTGCGGGTGCGGAGTGAAGGGATGGTGAATGTTGGTAGTGGCGAGGTAGAGGAAAAACGGCGGCGCATCAACTCCCGCGGCCCGCTCCTTTAACCATTCGACGGCCTTCTCAGCGAAGGTCGTGCCGACGTATTCATCGCGATAGCGCTCGTGGGCCTTGGTCGCGCCGCCAATGGCCGTGTAGCCGCTTTTCTCCGGCCATTTTTGGGTAACCGATCTCTTCCCCTTCACGAAGGGGTCGGCTGGGTCGTAATCGACCACGTGATGGTTCTCAACATAGATGAATGGAGGGCCGCTATTCACAGTCGGCATTCCGAAGTAATAGTCAAAACCGACCTCCAGTGGTCCGGGCTTGAGCGGCTTGTTCCAGTCAGCTTTTTCCTTACCAAAACCGAGGTGCCATTTACCGATCACCGCCGTTGCGTAGCCAGCCCCTTTGAGGACGTTGGCTACCGTCGGCTTATCGGGATCGAGAGTGAGAGCCGTGTTATGAGGAGTCGGTCCCCAGAAGTTTTTTCGCAGGGGAAACTGGCCAGTCATCAGACCGTACCGCGAAGGCGAGCAGACAGCGGAGGGCGAGTGGGCGTCAGTGTACTTCCGTCCCTCCTTCGCCAAGCGGTCGATGTTCGGAGTGCTGATTTTGGTCGCGCCATAGCAGCTGAGGTCGCCATAACCGAGATCGTCAGCATTGATCAAGATGATGTTGGGAGCTTGGGCGAAGAGATTGCCTGCAGCAAGGATCGCGAAGAAGATCGTGGTGTAGAGTGTCTTCATAAGGGCCTTTTGAAGTCTAGAAATGGAATCTAACAGGGTGTTGAAAAACTCGGCAACCTGTCGTTTTGAAGGAATTGTTGGATAGAAAAGCGGCTTCGCCGAATCG
>ENA-ORXR01001063-ORXR01001063.1-marine-metagenome-genome-assembly--contig:-NODE-1063-length-31105-cov-5.894805_pt1 | contig 31105 bp, 31 predicted proteins | sample MGYA00237866_ERZ511479 | MGnify/ENA metagenome assembly ERZ511479
TCACTGACGCACCAACGGAGTCACACGGCGAGTTGCGCATCCAGCCTCGGGCTGTGCACGTGCCAACCAAACTGGCGCTGCGCGTAATTGTGGGGTGAGTGTGTTGTAGGGGGTCCGCGGTGCGAGCACGGGGCCCCACTGGAATCGGTGTTACTACCCATCGATCCAAGGAGGAGCCCCGTGGCTTCTGACAGTATTCGTATTCGGTTGCATCTGCGCGCCATCACCGCGATCGGGGTGGTGGTTGACTCGCTACGTGATCTGGTTGTTGAGGTGGAGACCGCGGGTTCGTGGTCTCGGTGCCCGGCGTGCGGGTTCAAGTGCCGCCGCGTTCATGACCGGCGTATCCGCAAGATCCGTGACTTGTCGATGTCGGGTCGCAAGGTCACGTTGGTGTGGCAGCGCCGCCGGTTCGTGTGCGGCAACTGCGACGTGCGTCATCTGGAAACCCATCCCGAGTTCGAGGGCAACCTCACCCGCCGTATGGCGCGTCAGTTGGTGACGGACGCGAAAGTGATGTCAATACGTGCAGTAGCGAAACGCCACCGGGTGTCGTGGTGGCTGGTCATGAACCTGGTCACCGATTGGGCTGAAATCGTCGCCGCGCATCGACGCCGTCAACGCTGCCGGGTGTTGTTGGTCGATGAGACCTCGATACGTAAACGGCACCGGTACGTGACGGTGTTGATGAACGGCGAAACCGGCGAAGTACTCGCGATGGTCCCGCATCGTAACGCCGCCGCTCTGTCGGGGTTTTTGGTCGAGCAAGGGCATCGGTGGTGCCGCCATGTCGAGATCGTCGTGTCAGACGGATCCAAGTCCTACAAAACGGCGATCGATTCCCATCTCGGCCACGCCACCCACATCCTGGACCGGTTCCACGTGGTCCGCTGGTTCTCCCAAGGGCTGACCCTGGTGCGTCGCGAAGTGCAACGCCGCCAACCCGTCGGTGAAGCCAAACCCGCGTTCGAACCCGACGTGTTCCGCGCCCGCTTCGCCCTGCTACGCCGCAGCGACACCCTCGACGACAACACCCGCCAACGCCTCAACGACCTGTTCAGCACCCACCCACGATTGGGTTCCGCGTGGGCCGCGCTCCAAGAACTCTACGGCCTCTACCAGGCCGAAGACCTCGCCGCAGCCGAAGCCGCGTTAGGTCGTTTCGCCGACCTCTACGCCACCGGCGACATCCCCGAATTCCATGCGGTAGTCAACACCATCCTCGCCTGGGCCCCCGAAATCTTGGCCTACCACCAACCCGGCGCCAACCGCATCAGCAACGGCCGACTCGAAGGCACCAACAACAAACTCCAAGTCCTCAGACGAGTCGCCTACGGCTTCACCAACACCACCAACTTCGCCTCACGAGGCATCCTCGCCTGCGGACCAATACGCTCACCCCAACCGAAACCAGCCACCCCCACCCCATGAAACCGCGCAGTCTCGACTAGTAATGAATAGGTCAGGAGTTCAATGCTCCTCTCGGGCTCAAACGTTGCAATAGCAACGATTCGGCCCCGGCCTTGGATGCGCCGTTGGTCTGGCTGTTGCAATCGAACGGCCGGCATACGATACTAAAGGTGTCGCCAGCTCTAGCTGGCGAAAGTTGGCCCGGTTAGCTCTCCGCAGGTTTGCTTCCGGGCTCGGCGCTTTTTATGCGGTCTCTGCAAGCCCCATGGTTCTGACCTTCGTGTGCCAGTCGGGGTGACCGCAACACCACGCGATCGCGTCCGAGACCCACAGCAATGGTTCGGCCTTTGGGAGGTGACCGTAGCTCTGCAGACTGGCTGCTCGGTGCTGCGCAATGAGCTGCCGATCGATCTTGTTCTGGTGTTCTTCGCGCTGTTCAAGCCCGAGGTACACGGAGCGAAGGGCCGGAAGGTCTGCGAGGAGCTGGATGAGCAGTGATGGTCTCGCCTCAGCGTCCTTTGCATTCGGCGACTTGTACACACGAGTCACAATGCCGGTGTCGGCAATCGCTGCAAGAAACCTCGCTCGATCAACGTCCTGCTCCTTTGTGAAGTGGAAGGAAGTGCGGCCAGGACGCAGCCCGTTGCGAAGGACGATCCGCGCGGACGCGAGAGCGGGGGTGGGGACGACTGCGGCTGCCAGGTAGTAGCCCTGGAACCGCTTCTTGCCAGTCGTGCGACTCGACTCGTCGATGAAGACATGGGTGTAGGGCCCCGGGCCACTTCTTGAACTCATGAACACATCATCTCAAGTCTGAGGCGGACAATACACTTGTTGAGTGGACATTGAAGCGACAATTGGATATCCGTCCTGGACAATCGAAATCGACCATGACTGGGCGATACCCGCTCAGGTTCACTTCGATGATCGGGACTGGCTCGTGTCGTCTTGGCAGGCTTCGCAAGGCTCGACTTACACCGCCGAGGATGGACTACTGCGCGCCTTCGCCGAGCTGGAACATGCAGCAGACGAAGTGATACTGGACGCTGCACGGCGGTGGGGGCTGCTTCGAGCGTGGGCGGCGTGGATCCCCCAGTTCTCGCGTGGCCGCTATCGCGAAAAGTGCGACCACGCACCGAGGCGAGAAGACGGATCCTCGGACGTGGCCTGCGACTTGTGTCGGCCAGAGACCGCAGATGAATGGCGCGAAACCGCTCGGCTCGTTCGGGTGCTCGTTGACATTCTGAGCTACAGGGGTGGCCCCTGCCCACTTGCCAGCCTGCGCGACCTGCCAACACATCATCTTCACGTAGCGAAGCAGGAGAACTTCTCCGGAGAGGAGCTGACTGACCTTCGTCAGCACAGAAAGGACATCGACGAGTCGGCGGTACCGATGACGGCGTCGCTGTCACCGAACTGGGACGCTCTCTCAAGGTGGACGCTGAATGCTGAGAGGCTAAATCGGCCCCAAATGTCGATGTTCTTCGATGACTTCTGGCCTGACAGCCGCTACGTGACCGCATTCATCTTGAGCCCTTGGCTGACCAAGACCACGAAAATCTGGTTCGATGGCGCGCGGTGTCACCTTCGTGCGAATTGTCTCGCGGGCGAGCTGGCAATCCAGCTGGTGTCATTGGCAGACAGTGGCCAACGTGTTCAGACCTGCTCGAATTGCTCCAACATATTCGAACCGGCAAGACGGAGGAAGCGGCCTGGCGATGCTAGCTACTGCGAGACCTGTCGGGCGCGGCCAGACTTCGAGGCCCTCAAGCGGCGACTGAGTCGTGCACGAAGACGACACCTCGATCGGAGTTAGGTGACCGGGTCGGGCCCAGTCGCTCGGCCCGACGACGACGCGCTACAGCGATTCATTTTGAGCACAGCGCTCGCGCGGTCATCGCCCGAACGTTGGCATCTCGCGGGCTAGCACAGCGCTTAGTGCCAGATACCTCGTAATGAATAGGTCAGGAGTTCAATTCTCCTCTCGGGCTCCAAGCGCTACGTTGCTCAGAGTTTGCGGAACTCGACGCCAAGCTTTCTCATATCGCCCGGGTCGGTTGTGAGAACTGGCCTGTCCATCTGTCGGGCGAGCAGCGCCAAGCTCGCGTCGGCGATGTCGCTCGTTCCGGTTTGAGCACAAACCATGCCGATGGTCTTCGGGTCACCGAATGGTCGAACATCGGTGGCATCGACCAACTTCTTCATTGCCACCTGCTGTGCCGGCTTTCGCCATGCCTGCGCCAGGGCTGCGTCATTGGTTGCGGGTGTGATTCCCTGACGAGCGAGTTCCTCAACCAGTGCGAGAACGATGCCCCGCTTGCTGGGTTTGTCGAGCGCGATGAATACGCCAGCGTCAAAGATCATTGATCGGCCAGAATCTTCTCAGCTTGTCGCCGCTCGGCGTCGGTCGGTTCGCCCCACTCGGTGGTGGCCCAATTGATGAACTCCTGTAGCGCCGCTTCGCGCGCATCTTGCTTCGCCAGCAGTTCAAGCCCCTGCTCTACCGCTTCGCGCTGGGTGCGGCCGCCTTGAGTTGCAGTCTCAAGGTTCTGGAGAGCCTTGGGGCCGAGGAACATCGATTTCTTCTTCGTGTCAGCCATGAGTTCAGGATACAACGTATTCCAAATGTATTCCACGGCTGTCTCCCGTGAGTATTCTCGTGAACGCCTCAGCGATTCATTTTGAGCACAGCGCTCGATGGCTCATCGCAGGTCTGTCACAGCTCATCCAGAGTATGTCGGGGCCTCTGTGGACCTGCCTGCGCCCAGAGGGGTGGGAGGGGTATCTTGAAGACATGCACTTGGACCGCATCACCGTTGACCCAGGACGCATGGGCGGACTGCCCTGCATTCGTGACCTTCGCGTGACGGTTGGGATGATCCTGGGTCAGCTTGCCGCTGGTAGTGATCGTGGCCAAGTGCTGCGTGATTATCCCTATCTCGAAGAGGACGACATCACCGCAGCGCTCGAATTCGCGGCGGAGCGAGTTAACGAGCGTGATGTCCCGATTGCTCAGACTGCGTGAAGTTCCTGATCGACGCCAACCTCTCTCCAAAGGTGGGTGTTGCTCTGATCGACGTTGGTTTCGAAGCAAGCCATATTGTTGAGCACGAGTTGCAGCACGCAACGGATGAAGAGATCTTCGACTGGGCGAGTGCGAGCGGTCGTGTGATTGTCACTGCTGACTCGGACTTCGGGATGTTGCTTGCGTTCTCGCGAGCGAAGAGTCCCTCTGTCATTCAGCTTCGCGGTGTTGCGGAGATGCGGGCGGAAGCGCATATTGCTCTGCTCGTCGACAACGTGGTTTCGGTCCTCGATGAGCTGGCCAACGGTGCCGTCGTAACGATCAATCCTGATCGACTTCGAGTTCGCGGGCTTCCAATAGAGCGTTGGGTCTCAGCAGATACCTATGAGCACAGCGCTCATTCAGATGCAGGTGGCCTGCGCACGAATCAGCGAGGTCTCCCTGAGTCTCGCTCCGGAAATCGTTGAGGCCGAAGGCGAAGGTATATGAGTGAGAGCGAGTTCAACTTTCTCGTCATCGTATGCGATGACTTGAATGACTGGGTCCTGCGGCCCGCCGGTCACCCTGCTCCAATGTGCCCAAACATTGATGACCTTCGAGCCAGGTCAGCGGACTTTGAAAATGCCCACTGTGCGGTACCCGTTTGCGGGCCATCGCGACTAGCGATGTTCTCCGGTCTTACCCCTCAGACGAGTGGCGCGTACTCGTTTGGTGGCTGGAAGTCGTTTCCGGGGCTTGAAGGAGTCGACCCGTTGCCGTTGGCCTTTCGCACTGAAGGATTTGTTGTTGCTGGCGCGGGGAAGGTTTTCCACACGGGGCCCGGTGGCGATTTCTACGATGGCTTCGGCCCTGGCGTTGACTACGGCCCTCATCCTTGGCTCGGCGTGGGCCGTGCTGAGTTCACCCCGCACCCCGACCAGTACTTGCTTTGGGAGGGGCATCTGAGTGCGTGGGACATGCATCGCGATCTGAACTACGGCAGTTTGGCGAACGTCCCGGCATGGGGACCGCACGCGGAGCGGAATGCGCCTGGCGCCTCCGGCTGGCATTACAAGGATGCGCGGCCGTTTCGCTACGAGTCAGACGACGACCGTGACCCCATGCCGGACGAGATGTCGGTCGACTGGGCACTCGATCATCTCCATGCCCTGAGCGACGATGACCGCTCGTTGCTTATGGTGGGATTTGCCAAACCTCACACGCCGCTCTACGTACCGCAAGAGTACTTCGACCGTTTCCCGATCGACTCGGTCGCCTTGCCGCCATATCTCGAAAATGACCTGGATGACTGCGCCCCGACGCTGCAGAATCGGTGGCAGTGGGGCTTCGAAAAGTTCCGCGCCCTGCTTGCCGCTGGGGGCGAGGACGCGTGGCGAGAGTTCGTACAGGCTTATCTGGCGACGATTTCATTCGTCGATGACCAAGTCGGTCGTCTACTCGCTGGCCTTGAGCAAACTGGAAGGGCAGAGTCGACGGTTGTGATCTTCACCAGCGACAACGGGTATCACTTGGGTGAAAAGGATTGCATCCAAAAGTGGCACCTCTGGCACGAGTCGACTCGGATTCCGCTCATCATTCACGTGCCAGGTCAACCTCCACAGCGCGTCACGACCCCTGCGAGTTTGATCGACATCTACCCTACGATGCTCGACTTGGCGGACGCCCCAGACAACCTTCCTCGTCAACGATTGGAGGGCAAGTCTCTGAGCTCTCTCGTTGATGGCTCAATCCGCGCAGATGATGATGGTGCGGCGATTGTTGCTATCCGGGACGCAGGTGAGTTTCCGCACTATTCAGTGTGTACGGCAACACATCGCTATACGCGCTGTGCCAACGGCGAGGAGGAACTCTATGACCTTGTTGTCGACCCCCATGAGTGGCATAACCTCGCCGAGCGACCCGTCCACCAAGACATCAGAGCAGAGCTTCGAAATTTGCTCGCCACCCACTTCGCTGGCACACGCACGCCCGATGGATGGTCCGAATGGATGAAAGAGTCTTGACCCGCACACTGCACCGAGCGCTTTGCCCTTAGCCGTTCATTTTGAGCACAGCGCTTCGTGCCCGATGCCTCAGCAATCGGGAGTTAGATTCTCCTCTCGGGCTCCAACGTCAGCGCCCGCTTTTGCAGTGACCACGCAAACTGTCACTCCAGCACTCTCACGAGTGACTCGTGAACTTCTTCAACTGAGATTCCAACTGCAAGTGCAATCTTTCGATTTCGCTCGTTGTTCTGATCCGATCACGTTGACAGCGCTATGTCGATCGGGCCGTGCCTCGAACATCTCAATGACTCGGTAATCCAACTCGGCCGGTCTTTTGCAATCCGACCCGTCGAGCTTGTTCGGCGAGTGCACCGCCCGCCACTCATAGCCAGTCCAGTCGCAGGGATCCCCTTCCGTTGCCTTCGACCACTGGCGCTGCGGGGCCCGATCGAATACCCCGTATCCCCCTGGCGCTGGCTTCGAGGGTCTGCTCTGGCTATGACCTTCACGCTCGTCCGTAGTGAGGTCGCACAACGGCTTGACACCGGAGACCTTGATCGCCTCCCGCGGTCGCCGTCGATGCGGGTTGCGATGTTGGGTTCCCTACTGGGCGGATCCTCGCTTCGCCATCAACCAGCACGCCGTGGACCGAGTTGCGTCGAGTCGATACAATCTGAATCCGACACCTGTGAGACCGACATGGCAAGGACCGACATGGCAAGGACCGACATGGCAAAGACCGACATGGCAAAGACCACTTCGACGCATTCTGGCTTCCGCACGTGGCTCGCTGGCACAACTGCCGTTCTGGTCGCCATTATTGGCTTGCTTGCTTTTACGCCGGGCATTGCCAACGCTCAGAGCAATGCAGTGGTTGAGGTGACGCCCGGAACGGTAGAAGTTGGGCAGTCCTTCTCCCTGCGCGCAAACAACTGCCCCGGCCCGAACGTCGACCCGCCGGGAACAACGAACCGCGCCGTTTTTGGCATCGACTATCTTCCACCACCGCAGCTGCCCGGTGATCCGGCTCCTGGTTCCTATTCAGTAGATCTCAACTTCACCACGCTGCTCGACAACGGTTGGTGGGTGGCCTCGTGGTCTCTGCCTGCAACAGCACCAACACTGGGTGGGACCTATCAGGTCACTGCTGAGTGCATTAAGACGTTCCAAGGCGTAGATAGTCTTCGTTTCGCCTACCCGCCCGCAAACTTGCTGGTCACCCCACCCAGCCCGGCGGTGGTCAGCGCCGCAAGTTCGACCGTGCCCGCCGGAGGACAATTGTCGGTAACTGCATCCGGCTGCCCGACCGCACCCTTCGTCGGCGCTGATTATCGAGTGGAGTACACGGTGACCTATGTGGGTGTGAACGGGTCTTCTGCGCAAACGGTTGCAGTTCCGGGTGCCTTTGGCGACCACGCAACAACGATCACACTGCCAGCGGACGCGCCGGTGGGACCTTGGGAACTCACCGCTGAGTGCCGGGCCAACGAGTTGGGTAGTGACTCCCTCTGGTTCGCCTACGCCCAGACTGTCCCATTCCACGTCACCAGCCCAGCAGGTGGGTGGGGCACCTTTGTCGGATTGGGCGTTCCCAACTGGCACGACGGTCCCGCGCAACTGGACGGGCACTCCATCGTGTCCAACGCTTCGGGCGAAACTGCTCTGGTTGCTTTGAAGGACAACCGTCACTTGTATGTGCGCCGTTCGGCAGACGGCGTCGAGTGGGATCCGTGGGTCAAGTTGGGCGTGGGCGGTTGGTCTTCGGCTGACGTGGCGATTGACGATTCAGGCCGCGTTGAGATCATCGCAGTCAAAGCTGATGGCCGGCTCTACACGCGATCATGGCTCGCCATGGGGAGCTTCGACCCATGGGTCAGTCACGGTCTGGCGACCTGGGATCCACTGGCAAAGCCATCAATATCAACCTCGGGTTCCCGGATCGCGTTGGGTGCGGTGAAATCTGACGGTCGATTGTTCACCCGTGAGCGATCACTGGTGGGTCCGTGGGGAGCCTTCACCCGCCACGGCTCGGCGACATGGGCACAGGTGGATGTCGACCAGGCTTCGGATGGATCATTGTGGTTTGTCGGCTCGAAATCTGACGGCCGGTTGTACACGCGGTCCCGCTCGGGCAGTTCGTGGGGTTCCTTCACCAAACAGGGTCGGCCAACGTGGGACCCAACCATCGCTCCCTCCATCACGGTCGAAGCAAACAACGTTGCCGTATTTGGCGCGGTGAAAGCGGACGGCCGGCTCTATACGCGCGAGTGGTCTGGCGTTGGTTCCTCGAGTGGGTTTGTTCGCCATGGCGTCGACTCCTGGGCTGGAGTGAGTCTTGACAGTGATGGTGCGGGGGGCGTCGGATTGGTGGCGAACAAGGACTTTGGCGTGCTGTACACCCGATGGTTCAGCACGGGAAGTTGGGGGTCGTGGCGTTCGCACGGCCAGAGCACGTGGTCCGATGACACCGCACCTTCGATCGCCGCTGGTGACGGGACTCCCCAATTTCTGGCTGTGAAGTGGACCGGCGCGCTTTGGACCCGAGCCTTCAACCAGCAATAGGCTCTGCAACAGGTTCGCTGGCTTCCAAAGCACAGTCGGACCGGCGAATCCGGAGCCGCTACCCAAGCGGGCGAGGCCAGGTTGACGGTGTTTCAGAACCGCCGGACCGCGGGCTGGCCGAACAACCCGGTCGGTCGGATCATCAGCACAAGGAGTAGGACAATATAGGGCAGCACCTGGGAGTATCCGTTGCCGAAGATCGACGCATACTCGCCCCACAAACCGCCGACCATTACCTGCATCATGCCGATCATGATCCCGGCCACGTACACCCCGCCGTAGGAGTCCCATCCGCCGATGGCAAGCACTGCGATCGCTCGATAAAACAGCTCCGGCAGGCCTTGGGTGGCGAAGATGCCCGCCCCAAGAGGCGGCACCGCGAAGGCCAACGCCGCGAGCGTCGCAAACATGGCTGCCATGGCCCACCCGATAGCCAATACCCGTGATCGGTTGATGCCCACCGACAACGCCACTTCCTCGTCCTCGGCCACCGCCCGCGTTGCTATGCCGAACCACGACCGATGGAACACGGCGATGAGGCCAAGCACGGTCGGCGCGATTGCGCATACAACAAGCGTTGAGATGAACACGTCCGCTTCGCCGAGCTTGAAGCTGGCGGTGCCCCACGGCAGGGAAATGCGACGGGTGATCGGCGCCTGGCTCACCACGATCTGTAGCGGGATGGAGATGGCGAGCGTCGCCATGGTGATCATGACCGGCGATTGTTTGCCAAGCGGCTTGATGGCCAGACGGTGGACCAGAGCGCCGAAGCCGCCGACCAGTGCCAATGCCAATCCAAAGCACAGCACCCACCCCAGCGGGTGGCTGGCCACTGTGGGCATTGGGCTCCGGCCGGCCAACGCTTCAATGCCAAACGCTCCATCGGACAACAAGCTCGCCAGTATCAAGGCGCCAGCCGCGCCCAGATGCGGCAGCGAGAAGTTCAGCGCCTTCGACGTCTTGTAGGTGGCGACGAACCCAAAGGCGACGAGCGCATAGACCGATCCCATCGCCCAACCATTGATGAAAAGGATCTCGATCCTCATGGCGACACACTACCGGGTGCCCTCGCGGCCAGAAGTCTCGCAATCGTTCTTGGTGGTGCCTCTCCGCGCGTTCCAGCTTGGTTGGGACGCCATGGCGGCGTAGAGGGCCACCCCCTGGATCATGGCGTCCTCGTCGATGGTCATCCGGTGCGAATGGTGCCTTCCATGAATGCACTGGCGGGGATGATGTTGTTGGTGGTGCCGGCCTGGAGATGGGCAACGGTCAGGACTGCTGCTTCTCGAGCATTTGTGGTGCGGCCGACCACGGCGTGCAAGCCCAGCACTGTTGATGCCGCAGCCGGCACCGGGTCAACGCAGCCGTTCGGCATGGATGCATGACCGCTGCGTCCATGTCGCCGCGTAGAAGCACGGTGGGGCCGGGCCTGCCGGTGTCAAGATCGGCGACCACCGATGTCAGGTCCGGCAGTGGTGAGGTCCACTGGCGAACCCTGGTTTGTGTCTGCGCACAAGACTTCTTGGCGCATGGCCACCTGTCTGCCGGCGCTCAGCCTTGGCCGATTCGGCGGGCGTAGTCCGCACGCTGCGCGTCATCTTCGATGCCATTCAACGCCAGGTTGATGGTGGCCTGCGGAATTGGGCATTTCATCCCGAGCACCTGCCGGATGTCCTGGCTGTGGACCACAACGTCGCTGAAGGGAATCTCGGGACCGGCGCCCGGGGGCGTCCACTCGTTGTCAGCATTCTCCCGAAGGATCCGGCTGATGTCGTCTCGGCTCACCCGACTCTTCACTCGTTCGGTGAGGTCGATCATCGCCTCATCAAAGTTGCCGCGCCGGCGCAGCATGGCCAGGCCAAATCGGGGTAGGGAAACTTCAAACGGCACCAACAGGTGCACGGCCACGTCGTGAACCGTCCAGCGTTCGCACTGGGACCGGGTGCGCCATTGTTCGTCAGTCAAGGTGTCCAGTTCATCGGCCAATCGGCGTCGCTCGACCGCAGTTGCGGCCCAGACATCGGTGGTGGTGGTTCCTGTGGGGTCCGTCATCGGTGCTCCTCTGGGTGGCTTTCATCTCCACGACGATCGGCGCGCGGTCGAATCGACACGGTCGTCAGATTGTTTCGATGATTTCAGCTTTCGAGCAGCGACTGCCCCAGCCAACGGTCGGGTCCGGTCCCGGGACCGGGCAGAACAAAGAAGAAACCGCCACCCACCGGCTTGACATAGTCCTCCAGAGCCTCGCCATCGAGTCGGCGCTGCGTCGCAATGAACCCGGCTTCCAGAGAACGCTGATAGGCCAGGAAGATCAGCCCCTGGTCCTGAAGACCGGAGTCATCGAGGCCGCGGCGATAGCTGAAGCCGCGCCGCAGAATTTGCGTTTGGCCGGTGCGGGGATTGGCCCGGCGCATGTGAGACGCAGGCGGAACGGCCACATTTGACGAGTCACCAACAAAGGCCGGTTCCTCCTGCTCGTGATCCTGGCCCAGGGGCGCCCCGTTTCCTTTATTGCGCCCAATGATGAGTTCCTGACGAACCAGGGCGACCGTGGACCAAAACTCGATCAGCATTCGAATAATTCTTACGGCTTGGTAGGTCCCGCCGGTGGCCCATGCGGGCTCGGCGTCGTCGTCGGCGATCCAGACGATCTGGTCCAGTTCCTCCTGGTCGGTGGGGTCGGGGTTGGAGGTGCCGTCTTTGAAGCCCAGCAGGTTGCGAGTTGGGGCGGTGTTGGTGACGGGCGCGGCTTGCAACTGATTGAACCCTTCGTGCAGCCATCGCACCTCCAGCTTGCGAGGAGTCGAACGGATCAGTTGTTGCACGGCGTGAGTCACGGCCTGGGTCGAATTGGCGGTGATGGTGAAGGCGATGTCGGCTTCGGTCAGCGCCGGATCCATGAACCGATCGTTGCGAAACCGAGGCATCGGTTTCAGCTCTTGCGGGCGCTTGTTGCCCAGGCCGAACCGATCGTCGAAAAGCGACGAGCCCACGCTCATGACAATCGCAAGGTCGGTCGGCGCCGGTTGAGGTCCCAGGAGGCCGGCGTCCGATGGTGGACTGACTTCGGAGTCGTCAATCACAGGTTGGGCCGCCATCAAACGCTCGATCTCCACACTGATGGTTTGGAACAGGGCCGCCAGGTCGTCTGGACCGGTGACCAGGACATTGGCTCCCAGAACGGCACCGTCGGACATCACTGCTCGGGCCACGCCGTGTTGACGTGAGACGCGAAAGGGTGCCGGTGCGGGCGTGGCGGTGCTTGCTGCAATGTCCTCGACCTCGACGGCGTCGGACACACAACCAGCGGTTCCCAAGCCAGCAATTGCGGCTGCTCCGACGCCCCGAACAAAGGACCGACGGTCGGTGAAGACCATGCTGTCTTCGGTGGGTTCTTCCCGCTCGCTCACGGACTCATTCTTGCCGCCCGGCTCCAGCAACCCACCTCGCCCCGGTGAAACTGGTCAGGCGAAGTCGGATTGTTGCTGGGGGCTGCGTCAAGTAGCGGATCCCCGACATCGATGGCGACTGCCTCCCTGGCGAGTACCCCGGGGTCAGCGGAGTACGTGAAATATATTGCTCGCTTCAGACGGTAAGAGGTGCCATGCTCGGCCGGATCTCATTGTCGACAGCGGGCAGGAACAGTTGGCCGAGGTGGATCGGATGGTGGAACTCGGGGGAGCGAAGGTTCCGTGGGAGTATCCCACCGCAGACGATTTCGTGGTCGTGGCTGACACCGAAGGGAACCGGTTCTGCATCGTCAATGCGAACCACAGCAACGAGAGCGCCGTCCAGAATCCGGACACTCCGCCAAGTCCAGACGGCTCTCGTTGAGAGGCGTCGACGTGGCGGAGATGAGGGGTCTTCTTGCTCGCCAGCGGTAGGGAGTCGCCGCCGCAATGGTCCGTTGGTCATGGGTCGATCGAATTGCATGCTCTGCTCCGGGGTCGATCTCCACTCAATTCAGGTGAACGTTTACCGAACCTCAGCATGACCCCTGACCGTTGGAACGTGTGTGAACGTCGATATCGACATTCTCTGGCTGCTTGTCTGCATCGTGCTTGTCATGCTCATGCAGGCTGGATTCCTGTGCCTGGAAACCGGTCTCACGCGCAGCAAAAACAACATCAATGTCGCCGTAAAGAACCTGACCGACCTGGGCGTGTCCATGGTGTTGTTCTGGTTGGTCGGCTTCGGCTTGATGTTTGGCGCAACCAACGGCGGCTGGTTCGGCGTCGAAAATTTCGCCTTCGATCTTGCGCAGCAGGATCCCGGCCAGGCCGGCTTCTTCCTCTTTCAGGCGCTGTTCTGTGGTGCCGCAGTGACCACCATGTCCGGAGCGGTTGCGGAGCGGTTGCGTTTCGGTTGGTACGTGGCAATCGTGGTGGGCATTACCGCGCTGGTGTATCCGGTGCTCGGTCACTGGGTCTGGCACACCGACGGATGGTTGGCCCAGCTTGGCTTTGTTGACTTCGCAGGCGTCTCGATCGTGCACAGTCTTGGCGGCTGGGCGGGGCTGGCCGTCATTCTCATTCTTGGTCCGCGAGCGGGTCGCTTCGGCGCCAACGCAATCCGGGTGGGCGGTGCCAATGTTCCGTTTGCCACCCTGGGCGCGCTCCTGCTTTGGACTGGTTGGACCGGTTTCAACGGCGGCAGCCTCGGCACGTTCGACGGGCGAGTCGTGGGCGTCGTGGGCAACACCGCCATGGCTGGAGCGGCGGGACTGCTGACGGCGCTGGCTGGTGGTTGGTTGCGCACGGGTCAACCGCGGGTCACCGACCCCATCAACGGCATGCTCGCCGGTCTGGTGGCGGTGACGGGAGCGGCGCACGGGGTTTCGACCGTGGATGCCCTCATCATCGGTGCCGTTGGCGCCCTTTGTATGCGCGCGGTCGAGGGGGCGCTTGAGCGCCGGCAGATTGACGATGCGGTTGGCGCCGTCCCCGTGCACCTCGGTGCTGGTCTCTGGGGAACGGTGGCGGTGGCGCTGTTTGGCGATCAATCGATCTTCACGGTGCAGCGATCAATGATGGGACAGGTCGGGGTCCAGATACTCGGCTTGATCGTCACGGGTGTGTGGGTCTTTGGCCTGGTGTGGACGGTGTGCTGGCTGGGCAACAAGCGTTGGCCGTTGCGGGTGAGCGCGGAGGACGAGCGGATTGGTTTGAACGTTGCTGAGCACGGGGCATCAACCGAGTTGATGGACCTGTTCCTCACCATGGAAGACCATGCGGCATCCGGTGACCTCACGGCCCGAGTCCCCGAGAACCCATTCAGCGAGGTGGGACAGATTGGACAGCAGTACAACAAGGTCATTGCCGCGCTGGATCAGTCCGAAGCCGATCTTGATTCATCGGAACGCACCGCAAATCTGGATCCGTTGACCCAGACGCTCAACCGGCGTGGCCTCTCGGCCACGCTTGAGTTCTTTCGGGGCGGACCAATGACGGTCCTTATGTTTGACGTTGTTCGGTTCGGGTCGATCAATGGCTCGCTTGGCCATACCGCCGGGGACGAGGTGCTCGCGGAGACTGCTCATCACATTGGTCGTCGTCTGGGGGGCGACTGGTGGTTTGGTCGGTGGGGAGGCGATGAATTTGTTGCCGTCACCAATCAAGGGATCGACATCGACGACGACGTCGTCTCGGCGGTTGTGTGTCAACTTCCGTCCGGAGGTCAGATCAAGGTCGGACTTCGCGCCGGAATGGTCCGGTCCGTGGAGCAGGCTTCAGCCGATGAGGTCATGCGGCAGGCCAGCTTCGCCTTGGACGAATCCAAGCGCACGACTGAACCGTTGGTTGAGTTCAGCGGCGAGGTCGAGCGTCGTTACTGGCGCACATTTGCCTTGGCGGCATCGTTGGGCGGTTCACTCTCTTCGCTGCGCATCGTGCCGGTGGCGCAAACCATCTTCGACGGGCCCAAGGTTGTGGGGGTGGAGATGCTTGCTCGCTGGCAGAACGATGACGGCACGCTGTCTCCTCCCATCGATTTCCTGCCGGTGCTGGTTGAACATGGCCTGATGTTTGAACTTGATCTGCACATGATCGAGCAGGCGGTGGTCTTTGCGGCCCGGTTCAACGATCACCCGTCGCCGATTTGGGTTTCGGTCAACGTGTCCGCTCCCAACCTGGGCGTGCTTCAACTTGTGGAACATGTGAAGCGCATGCTGACGCAACATTCGGTGACCCCCCATCGTCTGGTCATCGAAATAACCGAAGCCGAGCAGGTCCTTGCCGCATCTCATTGGGTGGCCAATGCCCACCGGCTGCGGGAGCTTGGCGTGGGGCTGGCCATCGATGACTTTGGTTCCGGCTACTCCGGCATTGAACGCATGAGCGTCATTCCAGTGACCCACGTGAAGTTTGACGGTGAGCTGACCCGTTCGGTGGACGGGCCGTTGGGTGGGATTGTGAAATCGGTGGTTGACTACACCCGCGACGCGGGCGTGATGGCGGTGGCCGAGGGCGTGGAAACCATTGGTCAACAGCAGGCCGTCAACGCGCTGGGTATTGATGTGATGCAGGGCTTCCTCTTCAGCCGGCCTGAACCTCTGGATGACGTTGCGTGCAAGATCTTCGGCTCGCAGCATCCAGAGACGGTGATTGGGTCATGAGCAACTCTGGGTGGTGGTTCATGCGGTGCGATGAGAACAGTGCCTATTCTTGAGAGATGAGCGAGCAGCGGCAGCCTCCGATTGACTACATCGATCGGATCACCAACCAGTACCAGGCCCTGGGATACCGCACCTACCAGTGGCTGCATTCCGAGACGGCGCCGGCCATGGCCAAGCTGGGCAAGCCGGTAAGCGAGTCCAAGGTCGGACTGATCGCCACCGGCGGCATCTACGTTGAAGGCCAAACCGCGTTCAGCTACAAGGACGACACCACCTACCGCGCCATCCCCAGCGATACGGCAGTCGACTCGCTTCGGGCCACGCACTTTGCCTATGACCTCACCGATGCCCGCACCGATATCAACGTGGTTTTCCCGGTGGATGCACTTCGTCAGATGGCTGCCGATGGCGCCATTGGCTCGCTCGCCGACAACTTCTTCACCTGCATGGGCGGCATCTATTCACAGCGCCGGGTTCGCGAAGAACTGGCGCCCGCTCTGGTGCAGCGATGCAAGGACGAAGAAGTTGATCTGGTGCTGCTGGTGCCCGTTTGACCGGTCTGTCATCAGACAGTTGGTCTGATTGCTCGAGCCCTTGAAGCCGCCGGTATTCCCACCACCAGCCTCAGCACCTCCCGGGACATCACGCGCGCAGTTCGCCCCCCACGAGCCGCGTTTGTGGACTTTCCCAACGGCAACACCGTGGGCCGGGTTTTTGATACTGAGCTCAATCGCAGGATTGTTACGCGGGCGTTGGAGCTGGTGGACCACACCGAAGGGGAGATTCTTCGCGATCTGCCATACGTGTGGGACACCACCGACCAGTGGAAGGACTCGGTGTATCTGAAGGTCCGGACCGAATCCGGTGAGATGAAGATGCTCGATGACCGGGTCGAGCGGTATGAGACGCCCCAGTTCCAGTCTGATGCCGATGCAACTGCGGCGGCTCAGACCCATGATGGCGAGAGCTGCCTCGTCTGTGCCGGCATCGATTTCTGAGCGCCAACGGCGGCGCCGACCTTCGAAAACTGAGCGGGTTCAGCTGGTTGGATACGCGGCGTCGAGGGCGGCTCGCATCTGGGCCACGAATGACGCAGCCTGGTCGACCGACTCACCATCGAGGACCTTGCGCATGAGCGCCGACGCCACAATGACGCCGTCGCTCTCTCTGCTGGCGGCGACCGCGGTTTCCGGACCCGAGATCCCAAAGCCGACAATGGCGGGCTTGGACCCGACGGCTTTGACTCGGCGGGCCAGAACGCTGGCTGCATCGTCAACGTTCTGCCGTTCGCCGGTGGTGCCCATGGTGCTCACCACATAGACGAAGCCGGCCGTCTTCTGAGCCACCTGCCCAAGTCGCTCATCGCTGGTGACGGGGGCGGCCAGCAGGATGTTCTCGATGCCGTGCTCGGCCGCGGCGGCGGCCCACTCGTCCGCCAGTTCCATCGGCAGGTCGGGAAGGATGGTGGCTCGGACCCCGGCCGCTGCGGCATCGGAAGCGAAGCGCTCGTGGCCGTACCGATAGACGAGGTTGTAGTAGGTCATGGCGATGAGCGGCACGCCGTACTGGCGGCCGCGGAGCTCGGTGAGCGCCTGCGCGGGGGTCATACCTCGATCAAGGGAGACGACCGACGCTTCCTGAATGGTCGTGCCGTCCATGGCCGGGTCCGAAAACGGAATGCCGATCTCCACGGCGTCGGCTCCGGCGTCGATAACGGCTTCGACCAGATCAACCCAATCGTCGATGATCCCGGCGGTCACGTAGGGCAACAGGACCTTGCCGCCTCCGGCGATGCGCTCCTGCAGGTGAGCTTCCAGAGAGATCATGGTGGTGGTCATTGCGCCGCTCCGTTGATGGTGCCGTTTCGCTTGTCGAGAATTTCCTGAACCTGGCGGACGTCCTTGTCGCCGCGACCGGACAGGTTGATGAGCACGGTCTGGCCGGCCAGCTGTTCCTTCTCCTGCACGACCCATGCCAGCGCGTGAGCTGACTCGAGGGCCGGGATGATGCCCTCGCGTCGGCTCATCAGTTGGAAGGAGTCGAGCACCTGATCGTCGGTGACCGGGTGGTACTCGGCGCGCTTGTTGCGTGCCAGATGTGAGTGCTCGGGGCCCAGGCCCGGGTAGTCGAGCCCCGCCGAAATGGATTCGGCTTCAAGGATCTGTCCCACCTCGTCCTGCATGAAGTACGACTTCATGCCATGGACAATGGCGGGCACGCCGCGGCCAGCAGCGGCGCCGCCGGCGGGTTCTGCCCCAATGAGGCGAACGGTTTCGTCATCGGCAAATCCGGCAAACAGGCCGGCGGCATTTGAGCCGCCGCCAACGCACGCCACGGCCACATCGGGCAGGCCGCCGGTAAGCGCCTCCACCTGCTGGCGGGCTTCGGTGCCGATGATCTCGTGAAAGGTTCTCACCATCCATGGGTACGGATGAGGTCCCATGACCGAGCCCAGGCAGTAGTGCGTGTCGGTGACCTCGCTCACCCAGGCTCGCATCGCTTCATTCACGGCATCCTTGAGGGTGCGGGAGCCTGACATGGCGGGGATGACTTCGGCGCCCATCAGGCGCATGCGGAAGACGTTGAGGGCTTGCCGATCCATGTCCACTTCGCCCATGTAGACAACGCAGCTCATGCCCAGTAGCGCCGCGGCGGTGGCGGTGGCCACACCATGCTGGCCGGCCCCGGTTTCGGCAATGAGGCGGGTCTTGCCCATCCGCTTGGCCAACAGCGCTTGGCCAATGACGTTGTTGATCTTGTGGCTGCCGGTGTGGTTCAGGTCTTCTCGCTTGAGAAGCAGCCGGAGACCCAGATCTTTGCTGAGGTTCTCGCACTCGGTGAGCGGCGACGGTCGCCCTCCGTAGTCCTTGAGAACAGCGATGAACTCATCACGGAACGTGTCGTCGGCCCAGGCGTCCAGGAATGCTGCTTCCAATTCCTGGCAGGCGCCGATCAGCGGTTCACCGACAAAGCGGCCGCCGAACTCGCCAAAGAACCCGGCCGCATCGGGCAGGCCCATATGGGTTGGCGACGCAGCAGTGGGGAAGGTGTCACTGGTTGGATGTTCGGTGATGGCCATGGGTCTCCTCGGAAGATATTCCGCCACTCTTCTAGAACTCTAGACTAGAGGGTAGGGTGCGGTCCAGCAAGACGCAACCGGGTCCAATTGGGTTCAGCGCTCGTCGAGCCCGTAGCTGATGCGGAGGTGATCCGACGACCGGTCAGCAACGATGGTGCACCGATCACCAATCAGAATCGCCTCGTCATAGAGGAACGGCACATCAAACTGGTTCACCGATGTGCGGATGGAGAGCAACGACGGTTCGCTTGGCTTGACGTCCAGCAACGCAGCGTCGGGCCGCGACGGCCGAACCGCACGGATGGTTTCTCGGGCGGTGGAGACTGACCAACCGGTGGCCACTTCGATCGAGCGGTACAACGACTCATCCACTAGATCATCGAAGTTGATCTGAGCACCAAGGTCAGCGGTCAGGAAACTCCGCTGGAGACTGAACGGCGCTCCATCCATTGACCGGCGGCGCATCAGACAGGTCAGGGGACCGGGAGTGGCCAGGGCTGCTTCGGCCTCCGGTGACTGCCCCGCTTTCTTCTCCACCACCGAGACGATCTCGGTGCTGAGGGCGATGCCGGCGGCCTGCATGGCACTGGCAAAGCTCGACAGGTTGCCCACCCGAACGTCGATGGGGCGATCGGCCACCCAGGTCCCGCGGCCAGCAGCCACAACAATCAGGCCATCGGCTTCCAGACCCGCCATGGCCTGGCGAAGCGTCATCAACGACGTCTTGTGACTCTCGGCCATATCCTGTTGAGAGGGCAGTTGCTGACCTGGTGGCAGCGCACCTGAAAGGATCTGATCACGCATGGCGGCGTAGATCACCTGGTACTTCGGTGGTTGCAGCGACGGCACTCCGCCAAGCTACACGGCGGCCATAGCGGGCCCGCTGGGGACCGAACGACCCAGCCAAACCGGGGCCAGAAAACTCTTTCGGGCTTTTGCGAACGCAAATGGGAGTTCGAGCGTTGTAGAGGCATGCAATCAAATTCGCAAGCAACGCCATGACGGCCCGAACCCGCCGGCGGTCGGTGGCTCCTGATGATCTTCGGGCGTTTTGTACTGCCGCCTATCCGCGGATCGCCGGCTCGCTCTCCTTATACACCGGCGACCCCGGCCTGGCCGAAGAACTGGCACAGGAGACCTTCGTCCGGGTCTGTCGGGACTGGTCAACAGTGCAGTCGCATCCCAACCCCCTGGCCTGGACCCACACCGTGGCCTTCAACCTGGCCAAGTCGAAGTTCCGGCGCCGCAAGGCCCAGAAGCGGGCCGTCGACCGAACCGGAAACAACGTCCGGGCTTCCATGGCCAACGCGGCCGCCATGCCCGACGACGCCGATGTGCTCGCAGTTCGAGAAGCCGTTGAGGCCCTGCCCGAAGACCAACGAGCGGTCGTTGCGCTCCGGTTCTATGCCGGCTTGACCATTGACGAAACCGCCGGTGCGCTCAGCATCCCCGCCGGCACCGTCAAGAGCCGCACCACCCGGGCGGTCGAAACCCTTCGATCCCGTGGCCTCGCCGTCGAGGTCGAAACCATGTCCACTCCCACAAACCCACCACGCGCCGCTGCTTTGGTTCAGCCGCTCACTATGGAGGTACTCACATGAACTCCCCATCCTCATCCTCATCGAATTGCATGTTCACCGACCAGCTGGACCGGGTCGTCGGCGACTTCCCACTTCTCGATATCGACGATGTGTGGCGGCAGGGCCAACGTCAGATCCGCATTCAGCGGTTCAGTGTTGGTGTCGGCATGCTCAGCCTGATGGCGGTGCTCCTGGTGGCGGTGGTCAACCTTGCCCCCAACACCCGCGGCGCCAGCATTGACGCGGCCACCGCACTCCAGGAATCAACCGCGCAGGAATCAACCGCGCAAGAATCAACCGTGCAGGATGCCGCCTCCTATCCCGACGAAGGCGGTGTGCCCGGGGCGGCGCCAGTGGTTGACGATGACGCGCCCGGCCCTCAGCGGGGCGATCATTGGCACGCGGCATTTGGCATCTCGGTCTGTGGCGAGTTCCTGCCTCCATTGATGTCGCAGGTCGATGCGGACGGCATCCACTCACATCAGGACGACCTGATCCACATCCACCCGTTCTTTGAGAGTTCGGCTGGTCAGAACGCCCGCATGCAGCTGTTCTTCGACAACATGGGCATGTCGGTGAGCCCGGACGAGATTGTGTTGGGGGACCGTGACGTCCTGACGATTCCCGACAGCTGCACCGTTGAATCGGTCCGCATGGCGCAATGGAACTTCTCGTTCCAAGATGAGCCGACGACGATCATCGACAACAACTTCGGTGACGTCCGCTTCGTCAATGACCAGCAGGTGTTTGTGCTCTACCTGGGCCCCGATGACGGCGAGATCACCAAGCCGCCATCGGTGGCAACCATGGAGGAAATTACCGCTGAACCCACAGTTCCAAGCGTTGCCCAGCCGGAAGGCGGAGATGTCTTCTACCCGCCGGTGATCGAAGCATGCGCGGCGGCGGTGCCCGGTGCGGTGCCCGAGGAGCCGGAGCTGCTGTTGCCCGGTGTGCCGTTGTGCGCGGGCGAGCTGCCGGATGTTGTGGAGCCGGCGCTCCCCGAAGCTGGATGAGTCGCAGTCGAGGCTGGCATACTCTCGGCCATGACCCATGGCGCACCAACAATCACGATTCTTGATGGCGGAATGGGGAAGCACCTCGAACGGGCGGGTGCTCCTTTCCGTCAACCCGAATGGTCCGCCCTGGCCTTGATGGAAGAGCCCGAGGCGGTGTTGCAAGCCCACCGGGACTTCATTGCTGCGGGCGCTGACATGATCATTGTCAACGCCTATGCCGTGGTCCCGTTCCATCTGGGCGACGACCGGTTTGTGGCCCGTGGAACCGAGCTTGCAGAACTGGCCGGCCAGCTGGCCCGCCAGGCGGCCGATGACGCCGCCCATCCCGTGCAGGTGGCGGGATCGCTTCCACCGTTGTTTGGTTCCTATGAGCCAGACAAGTTCCAGCCAGACCGGGCCCCGGAAATGTGGGATGTGCTGGTTGCAGCGCAGGCGCCGTTTGTGGATCTCTGGATCGGGGAGACGGTCAGCTCGATTGCTGAGGCCGAAGCGATTGCGGCGGCGGTTGCCCGGGGAGCGGGTCCGGACGAGCTCTGGATGTCCTTCACCGTTCCAGACGATGAGCCGGGAGCCGAAGTGCGGCTTCGGTCCGCGGAGTTGGTTGCGGACGCGGTCTTGGCGGTGGATGACCATGTCTCGGCCATCCTCTTCAACTGCTCACCACCCGAGGCGATCAGTGTGGCGCTCGGGCATGTGCATGACGCGTTGGGTGACAATCCCCGCGGCATCCGCACCGGCGCCTACGCCAATGCGTTCGTGGCAAAGCCCGAGGGCTATTCGGCCAACGCCGTTGTGCTTGATCGTCGGGATGAACTCACGCCGGAGGCTTACCACGACCTGTGTCGCGGCTGGGTGAACAACGGTGCGTCGATCATTGGCGGTTGCTGCCAGATGTTCACCGAGCACATCGAGGCTCTTACCGCGTTGAAGATCTGATCTCAGCGCCACACGATTTGCAGTGCCGGCCGCGGTTGACCCGAACGGTTGAGGCCGCCGCCATGGAGCGCGTGACCGCTGAAGACGAATGCGGTGCCGGCGGCGCCCGTCAGCACCCGTTCGTCTTTGGCCTGCTTTCGTCCCCGGTACGTGGCAACCGGTTGGTTGGTTCGATGGCTACCGAGCACTCGGCGGCCGAGAGCAGAGGCAGTTCGACCCACCCCCGGCTTTCGTCATCGGGATGCACTTCAGGTGTCAGCCTGGAACCGCACAAGGTCGCCGTCGCTGCCGGTGAATGTCAGGTGGGACTCCGCAATGCGCCACTCGCTGGCGTTCATGATGGCGAAGAACGCGACCAACAGGTTCGACTCTTCATCAGGGCAATCCGGTCGCCCGATACGAACGTTTGACGGCGTGCCTATCGACCCGGAGGATCCCGGTTGGTAGATCATGGGGAAGGAGAAGTCGCCACAGTCTTCGCTGGTGAGGGTTATGGTGCCGCCGGAGAAAACCGCGGTTGCCATCGGTCGGCTCATGTCCGGGGTCGAGGCGGTGCCCATGGCCCCCGAGCCCGAGAAGATGGTGTCCAAGGTCCAGCGAGTTTCTTCAAGTAGCGCGAGCACGGGCGCCGGCTTGGTGCGGTAGACCGCGGTGACGCCCGGGCCGGTGAGAGTGAGTTGATCGCTCGCAATCGTCCACCGATCGGTCGTGAAGACTCGTTGCTGAAAGATGGCTTCAAAGCCGGACTGTGCGCCGTCTACGCATCCCATCTCCGTACTGGCCACGTCGTTCCACCAAAGCGCGCCGTCGCTACCGGCGCTGATTCCGCCGCTGAAGGAGTTACAGCCGGATCCACCTCGAACACTGGTGCCGTCGATGGTGAGCCCCAACGGTCCCGAGCCGGGAAGATCCACCGGGCTGTCGTCCACTGTCAACGATTGCAGAATCCACTCGCCGTCGGGTCCGGAGCCATCGCCAACATCGGACTCGGTGGTGACGCTCGCATCGCAGCTCGAAGCCCCGAGTACCAGGACGGCGAACCCGGCGGCGAGCAAAGTGACCAGGCGTCGAGGCGTCATGGGATCGACGGTAGCAAGGGAGCCGGTGGTGGCCAGGGGACCAAGGTCCTAGGGTGCGGCCATGCTTGTGATTCAACCGCCTGGAACCACCGTCCACGCGGTGATCTTCGACAAAGACGGCACACTCCTGGACTTCCACGCCACCTGGGACAAGGTCGTCGCCGGCTTTCTGCGCATTGCGGCCGACGGTGACGAAGAAGCCCGTTTGGGCATGGCCAACGCCATTGGCTTTGACCCGGTGGCCGAGGTGGTCCTGCCCAACTCGCCGGTGATTGCCGAAAGCAACGAGACGATCGCGCGGTTGTTGGCCCCCTGGGTGACGCCCGAGGAGTTTCATCGGGTCGGCGCCGCCGACGCCACGCCGCCGGTGGCGATGGTGGGCGCAGCCCAACTCCTGATGGCATTGCGCCAAGCCGAGGTTCCCGTGGCCATCGCCACCAATGACAGCGCCCAGATTGCTCGGCGGCAGATGGGGCAACTTGGTTGGACCGACCATTTTGATGCGGTCGTCGGCTTCGACTCCGGCCACGGTGCCAAGCCCGAACCGGGCATGGTCATTGCGGCGGGCCAACTCCTCAATGCGACGCCGGCCGGATGCGTGATGGTTGGAGACTCGCCTCACGACATTCTTGCCGGTCAGGCAGCCGGCATGCGGACCGCATCCATCGGGGCCAATCCCGATGCTCGAGCGCTTGCCGATCACTGCTTTGACACTCTGGCCGAGCTTCATGTGTGGTTGTTCGGCTCGCTTGGGCGCTGAGACTTCAGCTCTTCACACGGTCCTGCTCCTCAAAGAATGAGGTGGTGGCAGGAAGCTCGGGCCGGGTCAGCTCATAGGCGATCGATCGGATCTGATTGCGAGCTTCGCCGCGCACCATTTCGCCGGGCAACTGGATCACGTCTGACGCCCGCGTGGGCCACCGGGCCTTCCGTTGTAAACCGGCTACTTTTCGCCATGGCTGCGCAGTACCGTCAAAGCCATGACTGTTCAGCTTCCAGAGATCAGCCCGGCGGCGTGGGAACATCCTGCAGATCGAGCGGCGCTTGCCGCCCTTGGCAGGATTCCCGGCCTTGACCTTGTGCTCCGCAAGATCGTCGGGTCGTTTGGCGAAGCCAACATCCGCATGATGTACCAAGCGGGGGCGCTTGAGGTTGGGCCCAATCAGTACCCGCAGATCTATGACTCGCTGGTGCGGGTCTGCTCGGTGCTGGACTCCCATGTTCCGCAGTTGTTCATCTCCCAGTCGCCAATCGTGAACGCCGGCGCGGTGGGTATCGATGAACCGTTCATCGTGCTGGAGTCGTCGCTCATGGAGGTGTTGTCGGACGGCGGGGTGGAAGCGGTGCTGGGCCACGAGGTGGCGCACATTCTCAGCGAGCATGCCCTTTACCGGACCATGCTCAATCTGCTGCTTGGTCTGAGCGCATCCCGCTCGCCGCTTATCGGTGCGGCCATGACGCCCATCATCTTGGCGTTGCTCGAATGGAACCGCAAGGCTGAGCTGTCCTGTGACCGCGCCGGTCTGTTGGCGGTTCAGGACTTCGACACGTCGATGCTGACTTTGGCTTCCATGGCAGGCGGTATTCGTGGCCGAGAGGATGAGATCAACATCGAATCGTTCGTCCAGCAGTCGGACAACTATATGGATGCCGAAGGTATGGGCGCCTTTTACAAAGTGTCTGCCCAGATGGGGCGGACCCATCCATTCCCGATGGCTCGGGCGGCCGAGCTGCGCAAGTGGGTGGGCGGTGGTACCTACCACGACATCATTGCCGGTAACTACACGCGGCGAGGCAACGAAGACGAGATTCGCAAAGACATCAGCAAAGCGAGCGCGTACTACAGCGAGAGCGCCACGGACATGTTTGAGAACGCCGAAGACTATGTGCGCAAGACCGTCACCGGGTTTGCCGACAAGGTCCAGGGCGCGTTCGACGGTTGGCGTGAAGGCGGCGAGGATCCGGATGGGGACCCCGGTCGCAACGCCCCTCGTGATGGTTCGCCGGTCCCCGATGGTGGCAGCGACGGCACGGAGTCGGGTGCTTCCGGCTCTGGTGATGACGGTGCAAGTTGGAACAACGACGAAGGCAACTTTCCAACCGACGAAAACGGCGACCCCAGGATCGACTGGGGCGACTGGCCACCACCGCTCACCTAACCGCCACGCCTCGCACCTCACGACGGGTGTGCGGCTCAGCCGCTCGCGCTGGGGTCCGAACCGGGCACGCCGTGCTGAAGGACCCGTAAGTGAGGCAAGGCCGTCTGGTCGACGTCGCGGTTCGCTCCGGTCTTCGAGTCGATGATCTGTTGTATCGATGCGACATTCACGACCACTCCGAACATCTCGATCTCGGTGCTGTCTTCGTCGAGGTCAGCGAAGAACTGAGGTTATGAAGGCGTCGGCGGACCGTTGCCTGCTCGCTGTGGTCGCTTGCTGGGGATCCGTACATTCCGAATACCGGTTCGAACGATTCGCCATCAGGGCGATCCTGAACGGACTGGGCTGCGTGCGGACATGGTTCCGAGACGGCGATGGTCCGGCCCCTGAGGGTGCGTATGTGTGGGATCTCATTGGGTGGAACCGCGCTGCTGTAATCCACTAGCTTCCTGTCACGGCGTGTCGCCGTGGGAACAAAGTGGGGATATGGGGTGGAAGCATGGCGCGCATGCGGTTTCGGTGGTCAGTTGCTTTATTGGTTGGTGTCTTGTTGGCAACAGCGACGCCCATGGCGCCCGCGTCGGCGGCTCAATTCGAAGAGCAACAGTCGGATTGGGTCGACCTCGGCGATGAAGTGTCTGACCCCCCTCCCGAAGTCTTGCCGGTTGACAATCGAGCGATTCTCCCCCTCGATCCTGTCCCGGTTGATCTCGATTTTCTGAGTGATGCACTTGACGACTTCTCGTTTGAACCCGTCTCACTGGAAGCGGAGCCGGAGGAAGAGATCGAGTTTGTTGACAATGGTTCAACGCTGATCGCCGAAGGTGAAGAGGTCGTCGTTGAGGTTCCGAAGGTCACCGACGAAGCTGCGACCGAGGACACGTCTCCCGAAGATGTTGCCGTTGTTGCGGCGATTGTCGATTCGGGCCAACTTGATGAATTGGCCGATGAACTGGGCACTGCCGCAGTGGTTTCCGATGACGTAGAGCTCGACCAGGGCGCAGTGCTTGAGGATCGCTTCGCTGACGATGGTGTCGAAGCGGGCGAAGTAATTGAGAAGGCGCCTGCCGAGGTTGCAACAAAGGCCGAAGTCCGACTTGATATCGGGGCAAGCAAGACGATTGAGGACGTCGTCACCACCGCCGAAGAGGCCCAGGCGGCAGAAGACGAAGAGGCAAACGTCAAGCCGGCTGAACGCCCGGCCACCGAAGACGCTGGTGGTGAGGACGACGACGGCGGCGTCAGTTTGTGGCGCGGTCCGGCGCAAGCTCAGCCTTGTGTGGTCCGGCTCTTCAGTGATCTCGAAGGCGCGGACTTGTTGGCAGCGTTCACCGAGAACCGGAGCACGATTCCAACTACTCCTCGGCAGTCACAACTGGTGCTGAGCGTGCCGTCCGGCTGCCCCTGGTGGCTCGGTGACCTCCACGACCTATGACCGGCTCGGTCAGGTTCACACAGTCACCAACCCCGAAGATGGCGTGACCTCCTACAAGTACAACCTGTATGGCTCGCCAACGGTGGTGGCCCGGCCCGGCAACTTCACCACCGTAAACGGCTATGACAGCGCGGGCCGGTTGGACAAGGTGACCGAGAAGGGTCCGAACAATACCGTTCTGAGCGAAGTCTCCTATGTCAATGACCAGAACGGCAATGTGATCACGTCGACCACTCGCGCCGGCGTCGTCACCCAGTCTGCTTTCGACGCCCTCGATCGATTGGTTCGGGTGTCGACCTTGAGCGTGTCACCGAACATCCATACGAGCTACGGGTATGACCGCATGTCCGCCCAAAGTTACATCAAGGACGGCCGGGGCAACGTGACAACCGCGACCTCGAACGCCTGGGGATTACAGGAGACGCTGACCGACGCCGAGGCGAACGTGTTCCGGAGCGAGTACTTCAGGGATGGAACGCTGGCCACGACGTTCTATCCCGACAACTCATGGGTGAAGTACCAGTACGACCGTCACGCTCAACTGCGGCGAGAGTTGGGCAGCGACAACGAGTGGCACGAATACACCTATGACCAAGCTGGCCGAATGGCGAGCGCCAAGAGCCGCCGCGTGGCCGCAACCAACTTCTACTACGACGACTCAGGAAGCCTGCGCGAGTCCAACGGTGCCGCCGGCCGGACGGTGCAGTTCTTCGACCGAGACAATCGTTTGACGTATCGCCGTGATCCCGGGACCACCAATGCTCAGGCGCATCGATTTTCCTGGACGCCGAATGGTCAACTAGAGAAGCACGTCGACGGCTTGGCGAACGTCACCTCCACCTACGAGTGGAACGACGCGGGGCAGATCAAAAAGGTCAATACCGGCGCCGACACGGTAAGAACCTTTACGTACAACGCAAATGGCACGTTGCGGATCGACCGCACCAAGGACGGCGGACGCACCCGGCACTACCGGTCCTACGGGTACGACGCCGACATGCGGGTTTCGTATGAGGGCGTCTACACCTACGGCGAGGCTGATCCGTGGCGGCGTGACCGGTATAAGTATGACGGCGCGGGCCGGTTGTCCGAGTACAGCCGCGAACAGCGAGTTGGCGGCCGTTGGACGGGACCGGCGAACGCGCAGGACGTCCATACGTATGACTACGACGGAGCCGGCAATCGCACTTCGGTGGACCACAACGGGACGCAGAAGGCGTTCAGATACGACAAGGCGAATCGTCTTGAGTTCAGTTCACCTGAAGGCAATTACACGTGGTCAGCGCGGGGAACGCTGAAGAAGATCACGGCGTTCAACGGTGATGTGACTTCGTACAACTTCAATGCGTTGGGGGAGTTGGCGTCGGTGGCGGATCCGGATTTCAGCACGGCCAAATTCACCTATGACGGCTTGGGTCGCCCGACGGCTCGTGATGGCGATGGCGACTATGCGTTCAAGTACTCGGGGTTCAGTATGGATCCCTCTGATGACGGTGAAACCCAGTACGGGCGGTCGCCGAGTGGCCGGTTGAGCTCGGTCAAGCATGACAATGGTCAGCAGCGGGTGGTCGGCTTGGACCGGTTCGGGGACGTGGCCTACACGGCGAATCGAGATGGCGCGTTCAAGTCCACGGTGCGGTTCGATCCCTTTGGTGAGGTGCTGACAGAGTGGTCGGTGTCGACCGAGCCGGGTATCGCGGCCGGGTTCCAGGGGGATTGGACTGACCCTGATACTGGTGATGTGAACATGGGGGCACGCTGGTATTCGGCCCAGACCGCGACGTTCCGCTCTCGAGATGTGTACGCGGGCACCTTGGATACGCCAGTGTCGTTGAACCGGTACACCTATGCCAGCAACAACCCGATCAAGTACTGGGACCCGACGGGGTACGCACCGGATGACTACGGTTGCTACGGCCCGAGCGGCGGGTGTTACAGCTCGAGTTCGACCTCGTCGTCAGTGTTTGTTCCGGTGCAGTCGGGTGGCGGGGAATGGAGCGTCAGTGTGTCGGATGGGGGCCCCGATTTTGGTAGCACGATGGTGGTATCGAGTCAGGGTCATCAGACCTCGGTTCAGATACGCGAGGATGGCACGGCCTATGGTCCTATGACGACAACTGAGATTCCAGGTCGGGCATCTAGTCATTGCGATCAAGGTGCAGCTGATGCCGGGTTCTGTGTCGCAAGCTCAACTCCGGCTCCAGCTCCGTCGGTGGTTCAATCCACACAGGTTGTGCTGACCTCAAGCGCTGAGGCAGCGGTCACCCACACCGTTTCGGTTGTTGAGGCGTCGGGCTCGAGCGCGTCTGTGAGCGCGGCCGTTGCCGCGGACAATTTCAGCGAAGGGGACTTTCTTCAGGGCGGCCTCGATGTCGGTTTGGACGGTCTCGATGGTCTGTTGACCACAGGTGGAGCGGTAGCCAGCTGTGGTGTGTCGGTCGTTTCGTTTGGTCTTGTTGGGGGCTGTGATCAGGTTGTTGAGATGGGGACCGCGCTCGTTGAGCTTGCGGGCGCCACGGTTGCGGCGGTAGCGGCCGGCAATACCAATGAGCTGCTCAACATCTTGGAAGGTTTCTTGCCCGATCGATGTAAGAGAGGTTCGTTCGAACTCGACTACTGCGCGGGGTATGCAATCGCTTCCATGGTGCTGGCGACTGCGGGAGGCGCCGGTGCGGCGCGGCCGATTCTTACCCGCCTCAACAACATTGGATCGCCGGATCTGCCCTCAGTGAGTGTGCGTGAGCGGGTCGGTAGCGGTGGTGGTGGGTCACCCGTCGTGTCGTGTGCATTGCGTTCGTTCAGTGCTGATACAGAAGTGCTGTTGGGCGATGGTGTGAACATGGTGGCGATCTCGGAGCTGGTGTTGGGCGATGAGGTGTGGGCGCTCGATCCTGAGACCGGCGAGGAAGGCGCCCGTGAAGTGGTGGGCGTGTGGCCGCACCATGACACGTTGTTGGATTTGCGGGTCGAGGGTGGTTCGGTCACTACAACCGAGGATCACGAGTTCTGGAATGACACCGATCAGCAGTGGCAACACAGCCAGGACCTGGACCCTGGTGATCGACTCCTTGGTGCTGATGGCAGCGGCGTCACGGTGCAGGGGTTGGACTGGTCGACACAAAACTATGCTGTCGCCTATGACCTCACCATTGAGGGCCTTCACACATACTTCGTCTCAACCGGCAACACCGACGTCCTCGTCCACAACTGCGGCAACGCCCCAAGTTCTGTACCTCCGCTGTTCAGCCAGACGACCGCGTCGTCTACCTTCAAACATGGCGACTTTGCCGGTGAAACTGTTGGTGACGTAGCAGCGGCGGTTAGAGCGGGCAAAGTCGGAGCAGCAGATCTACCGGTCGACGTCATTGTGCGCAACGGTGAAACACTCGCCCTCAACACTAGATCATCGCTTGCGTTGTGGCGAGGAGGCATCGATCCGGCTGATTGGGTCATCAATGATGTGACCGGCAACCCGTTGATGGAACAGATACTGACTGAGCGCTTGTTGCGCAATCAAATAGACGGAGGAGTCGATGTGTTGCGAATAACGGGCGCTGGCTCGAATGCGAGCAACATCGGATGAGCGCGATGATTTGGCAACTGCCGTGCATGTCACAAGAGTTCCACGAGGGTCCGAAGATCCGTCAGGACGTTGGGGACCAACTAGCGATTGCATACGACTTCGAGAGGTCAACCGGTGCATACGACTGGGAGGAAATGGTATTCACCGGTGTCGTCGGGTTTCGCTTCACAGCATCTCGATATTGCTCGGTCGATCAAGTGGAGGCATACGACAAGCTTGAAATGATCGCAGGTTCTGGCTGGTCTGCGGAGATCGTGGATGCCCCTCCGGGTCTCACCCACTATCGAATATTCTTTGACGACATCGGGTCGTACGAAGTCCTCGCGACCGGTTTCGTACCCCCACCCGAGCCAACGTGATCCCTGCCCAGCTGTCGTTGCCGAAGCTCATCAAAACGGCTCTGTTGGTCTGCGGCCTCGCAGTCTTGATCGTCGCTGTCGTTCTCGGCGCAATTGCATTCCCGCACGCAAGCGCCGAAGACACCGGTCTAGCAACAGGTTCTGCCGACCCAACCCGAGTTGCATACGACTACGACGGGTCATCAGACACTTCGACAACAACCGTCGTCGTGCATCAAGCCATTAGCAGCACCGAGGTGTATCGCTGGACCGCTGCTGTCGATCAACGGGAAGGTCTACGACAG